>Ga0067045_1027351_pt1 | contig 303774 bp, 289 predicted proteins | sample TerdegcTABiofilm_FD_59184 | JGI IMG/M metagenome (GOLD analysis project Ga0067045, IMG submission 59184) | Combined Assembly of (Gp0054472, Gp0054536) Wastewater bioreactor microbial communities from Singapore -Terephthalate degrading... | reverse complement strand
CTTCCCATGATCTACGTGCCCTATCGTTCCTATGTTTACGTGTGGCTTCGTCCTTTCGTATTTTGCCTTTGCCATTTCTTACTTCCTCCTATTTCTAAAAAACATCAATTAAATATTATTTTCCTATTACTTTATCAGCTATACTCTTAGGTACTTCTTCATAATGCGAGAATTGCATTACAAACGTTCCTCTGCCTTGAGTAGCCGATCTTAAGTCGGTAGCATATCCAAACATTTCACTTAAAGGTACTATCGAACGTATGGACTGAGAACCATTTCGTCCTTCCATTCCTTCGATTCTACCTCGGCGTGAATTCAAGTTTCCAATTACATCGCCCATATATTCTTCTGGAACTGTAACTTCAACTTTCATCATTGGTTCAAGCAAAACTGGGTTTGCTTTTGCCATAGCCTCTTTGAATGCCATAGAACCGGCAATTTTGAATGCCATTTCAGATGAGTCGACTTCATGGTATGAACCATCGATAAGCGTTACTTTGAAGTCAACCACTTCGTAGCCGCCAAGCACTCCAGTTTTAGCTGCTTCTTGAACACCTTGATCAATAGGAGCAATATATTCTTTAGGGATAACACCACCAACAATCTTACTTTCAAACTCATAACCTGTGCCAGGATCTTTTGGTGAGATCTCGATAACTGCGTGACCATACTGACCACGACCACCTGTCTGACGAACATATTTGCCTTCAGCAGTAACAGTCTTCCTGATTGTTTCTCTATAAGCAACCTGAGGTTTGCCAACTGTTGCTTCTACTTTAAACTCTCTTAGCAACCTATCAACGATTATCTCCAAATGTAATTCGCCCATACCTGCTATGATCGTCTGTCCTGTTTCTTCGTCTGTATATGTCTTAAATGTAGGATCTTCTTCAGCTAATTTCACAAGTGCCAATGCCATTTTATCCTGGCCAGCCTTTGTTTTTGGTTCAATAGCAACTTTGATAACAGGATCGGGAAATTCCATTGATTCAAGTACTATTTCATTTTCTTCGTCGCAAAGCGTATCGCCTGTTGTTGTATCTTTAAGACCAACAGCAGCAGCTATATCACCTGAATATACCTCATCGATTTCTTCTCTGTGGTTAGCATGCATTAAAACGATACGTCCAAGTCTTTCTCTCTTGCCTTTAACTGAATTGTAAACATATGAGCCAGATTTTGCTGTTCCTGAGTATACTCTGAAAAATGCAAGCTTTCCAACAAAAGGATCAGTCATTATTTTAAATGCCAAAGCTGCAAATGGTTCACTGTCTGAACTATGTCTTACGACTTCTTCCTCCGTACCAGGCAATATGCCTTTTATCGGTGGAACATCAAGCGGTGACGGCAAATAATCGATAACTGCATCAAGTAGCGGCTGAACACCTTTGTTACGATAAGATGAGCCGCAAAGTACAGGAACCAATTCAAGGTTAATAGTACCTTTGCGCAAACCTTTCTTTATCTCTTCAGCAGTAAGTTCTTCACCGCTTAAGTACTTCTCAAGCAGTTCTTCGTCCTGCTCTGCAGCTGCTTCTATCATTTCAGTCCTATACTCTGCTGCAAGCTCTTTGAGATCATCAGGTATTTCTGTTGTTTTACTCTTTGTACCAAGATCATCTGTATATATTATTGCATCGTTTGCAATTAAATCAACAATACCAATAAATGTATCCTCGCTGCCAATAGGCAATTGGATAGGAATAGGTCTTGCCTGCAGTCTTTCTTTAATCATTTTAACTACATTCAGAAAATCTGCACCCATTATATCCATTTTATTGACATAAGCCATTCTAGGTACACCGTATCTGGTAGCTTGACGCCATACAGTCTCAGACTGAGGCTCAACGCCGCCTTTTGCGCAAAAAACAGCAACTGCACCATCAAGTACACGCAATGATCTTTCTACTTCAACAGTGAAGTCAACGTGCCCTGGTGTATCAATTATGTTTATTCTATGGTCATGCCATCTTGCAGTAGTAGCTGCTGACGTAATTGTAATACCACGTTCTTGCTCCTGTTCCATCCAGTCCATAGTAGCTGCACCTTCGTGAACCTCACCTATTTTGTGAACACGGCCGGTATAAAACAGAATTCTTTCTGTGGTAGTTGTTTTACCAGCATCTATGTGCGCCATTATACCAATATTTCTTGTCTTCTCTAGTGGGAATTGTCTAGGCACTATTTAGCCTCCTTAATCAACCTAAAAATATTACCAACGGTAGTGTGCAAAAGCCTTGTTTGCATCTGCCATTTTATGCGTATCTTCCTTTTTCTTGAATGCATTACCTGTTGAGTTAAATGCATCCATTATCTCTGAAGCTAGTCTTTGGCTCATAGTTCTCTCGTTTCTTTCACGGGAGTATTTAACAAGCCATCTAAGCCCTAGCGTTTGTCTTCTATCGGGACGTATTTCGATTGGCACCTGATATGTAGCACCACCAACACGTCTTGCTTTAACTTCCAAAACAGGCATGATGTTATTGAGCGCCTGCTCAAAAGCTTCCAACGGATCTTTGTTCATCTTTTCTTTTATTATATCAAAAGCGTCATAGCAAATTTTTTGTGCTGTGCCTCTTTTGCCATCATACATAACTTGATTTATAAGCTTCGTTACAACTATGCTGTTATAAATTGGATCAGGCAACACATCTCTTTTCGAAGCCGAACCACGTCTTGGCATAAGTAAGCCTCCTTTCAAATATTACAAATAGAGCAAATTAGCCCTGTTTCTTAGGTTTCTTTGCGCCGTAGAGTGATCTTGCCTGCATACGTCCATTTACGCCAGCTGTATCGAGTGCTCCACGGATAATGTGATATCTAACACCAGGTAGATCTTTAACTCTACCACCACGGATCAGCACAACTGAATGCTCCTGCAAATTATGCCCTATACCAGGTATATAAGCAGTTCCTTCCATAAGGTTAGTTAGACGAACCCTAGCTATCTTTCTTAAAGCTGAATTAGGTTTTTTAGGTGTCATCGTTCTAACTGAAAGACAAACTCCTCTTTTCTGAGGACACTCTTTTAGTATAGGAGCAGTGGATTTGTAGACCGCCTTTTTTCTTCCATTTTTAACCAGTTGATTAATGGTAGGCATTACTGCACCTCCTCCTGAAATAATTATTATAAATTCCCGCAACCCTGAGAATTATTAGCTAAACTATTTTAATATTGCTGCAGCCGCCGCACCAACTTGTATGCCACAAGCTTTCCCAAGCTCCTTCATCGATTGTATACTACACAAATCGCAATTGGCCGCACTTGCTGCATTAATTAACTTTGCTCTTAAGTCCGGGTCTATATCTTCAGCCACGAATACTTTTTTAGCAGTATTACCCTCAAGAGCTTTCAAAACTTGCTTAGTGCCGACTACTTTATTGCTAGCACATTCAAGTTCGCTGAGCATACGCTCACCTTCCCCAAAATATTCTCTTAAGTGCATACCGTCTTATTTTAACAAACGTTCAATGCACTGTCAACGATATTGTTAGAGCAACAGTAGGTAGAGTAAGCATTACTCTACTTACTGTTAAACTTATTAAATTGTTTCTTCCAGATCACTCTCTTGGTAATTGCTGTTTGTCAGCAGGCTTTCATAAAGCGAAGGGACTTTATCTTTTTCATCTGTTTCAACTTCTATGTTTTTATATCTCTTCATGCCTGTACCTGCAGGTATCAATTTACCAATTATTACATTTTCTTTCAAGCCTATAAGCGGATCAATTTTCCCTTTTATAGCTGCTTCTGTAAGAACACGAGTCGTTTCCTGGAATGATGCAGCTGCTAGGAATGAATCCGTCGCCAGAGAAGCTTTTGTTATGCCCAGAAGCACTCTCTTTGCTACGGCCGGTTGACCGTCGTTTTCAATAACTTTAGCATTCTCTTCTTCGAACTTGAAGATATCAACAAGTTCCCCTGGAAGCAGTTCTGTATCTCCGGAATCTTCTATTCTTACTTTCCTAAGCATTTGACGTACTATTACTTCGATGTGCTTATCGCTTATCTCAACACCTTGTAACCTATATACTGTCTGCACTTCTTTTACTAAATATTCCTGTACGCCTTTAACTCCTCTAATCTTTAGAATATCGTGAGGATTTATCGAACCTTCTGTAAGTTCATCTCCAGCTTCGATGACATCTCCATCTTTTACCTTGAGCCTTGAGCCATAAGGTATCAGGTATGTTTCTTCTTCGCCGTCATTGCCTCTTACGATAACATCTCTGCGTTTCTTTGATTCATCTATTGAAACAGTACCGGATATCTCAGATATAACAGCAAGACCTTTTGGTTTCCTTGCTTCAAAAAGCTCTTCTACACGAGGCAAACCTTGTGTGATATCATCACCCGCAACACCGCCAGTATGGAATGTTCTCATCGTAAGCTGTGTGCCAGGTTCTCCTATTGCCTGGGCTGCAACTATGCCTACTGCTTCTCCTATATCTACATTTTCGCTTGTTGCAAGGTTCATACCATAGCACTTAGCACAAACGCCATGCGTAGAGCGGCATGTTAGCAATGAACGAATCTGAACTTTTTCGATGCCGGCAGCAACTATCTTTTCAGCTATATCATGCGTTATTTTACTGTTTGCGCCTACAAGTACTTCTCCTGTCTTAGGGTCTGTTACCTCATCAACACTCCATCTGCCAACTATCCTGTTATATAGAGGTTCTATCATTTCTTTGCCATTTGTAATAGCTTTTACCCAAACACCCTTAACCGCTTCACCTGCGGATTCGAAACAGTCATCTTCTCTTACTATTACATCTTGCGATACATCGACAAGACGTCTAGTAAGATAACCAGAGTCAGCTGTTCTTAGAGCCGTATCAGCAAGACCTTTTCTAGCACCGTGAGTTGAAATGAAGAACTCAAGTACCGTAAGACCTTCACGGAAGTTAGCTCTTATAGGCAATTCGATAATCTCACCTGACGGATCAGCCATAAGACCACGCATACCTGCCAGCTGCCTTATCTGGTTCGTGCTACCACGGGCACCAGAGTTAGCCATCATGAATATCGGATTAAATTTATCAAGCGAATCCATAAGTGCTGCTGTAACAAGTTTAGTTGTCTTATCCCAAACAGCTATGACTTCCTTTTTGCGTTCTTTATCGCTTAAAAGTCCACGACTGAAATTACGCTCAATAACCGAGACTTTCGCTTCAGCTTCCTTAATGAGTTCAGCTTTAGCAGCAGGTATCGTCATATCTGATACGCTGACTGTTATAGCGCCTTTTGTTGAATACTTAAATCCAAGTTTCTTTATATCATCAAGCACCATGGATGTCTTAGCACTACCATATTTCCTAAAACAGTATTCAACTATCTTTACCAATTGTTTTTGGTCAATTAATCTATTTAATTCCAATTCAAATGCATTATCCGGATTGCTCCTGTCAACAAAGCCAAGATCCTGAGGAATAACTTCATTGAATATGAGCCTGCCCGTAGTCGTCTTAATTATCTTGCTTACTTCTTTGCCGTCAATAACCTTTGTCATCCTGACATTGATCATTGCCTGAAGATGTATCTGTCCTGTTTCGTAAGCAATAACTGCTTCTTTCGGATTCGAAAAATACTTTCCTTCTCCGGCGGCTCCTTCTTTTACTATAGTAAGGTAATATGAACCTATGACCATATCCTGCGTCGGTGTAACCACTGATTTACCATCCTGCGGTTTCAGTATGTTTCCAGCTGCAAGCATCAAAAATCTTGCCTCAGCCTGAGCTTCAACCGACAAAGGAACGTGAACAGCCATCTGATCACCATCGAAGTCGGCATTATAAGCTGTACATACAAGAGGATGAAGCTTTAATGCGCGGCCTTCTACCAGGATAGGCTCAAAAGCCTGTATGCCAAGTCTATGCAACGTAGGTGCCCTATTTAATAGGACAGGGTGATCCTGTATTACTTCTTCAAGTACATCCCAGACCTCAGGTCTAACTCGCTCTACCATACGCTTAGCGCTTTTAATATTATGCGCAAATTTCTCTTCGACCAGCTTTTTCATAACGAAAGGCTTAAACAATTCAAGAGCCATTTCTTTAGGAAGTCCGCACTGGTACATCTTAAGGTCAGGACCTACAACGATAACACTACGGCCTGAATAGTCAACACGTTTGCCAAGAAGGTTCTGTCTGAATCTGCCCTGTTTGCCCCTTAAAAGATCACTGAGTGACTTAAGAGGTCTATTGCCGGGGCCAGTTACCGGTCTGCCTCTTCTTCCGTTATCTATAAGAGCATCTACAGCTTCCTGAAGCATACGTTTTTCATTGCGAACGATTATATCAGGTGCTTTTAGCTCTAAAAGCCTTTTTAGCCTATTGTTTCTGTTTATAACACGCCTATAAAGATCGTTTAGGTCAGATGTAGCGAATCTGCCGCCATCCAGCTGTACCATAGGTCTAAGCTCCGGAGGTATAACCGGAACTACGTCAAGTATTATCCATTCAGGTTTGTTCCCTGATTTTCTGAAAGCTTCTATTACTTCAAGTCTTCTTACGCTGCGGACACGTTTTTGGCCCGTTGAAGACTTTATATCTTCTCTTAATATCTTTGCTTCTTCTTCAAGGTCTATATTCTGAAGAAGTATCTTAACAGTTTCAGCGCCCATACCTGCCTTGAAAGAATCTCCGTAAAGCTCTTTTGCTTCTCTGTATTCTTTGTCTGTAAGTATTTGCTTGTATGAAAGCGGTGTATCTCCGGGATCTACTACAATAAACGCTGCAAAATAAAGTACTCTTTCAAGTGACCTAGGTGATATATCAAGCAAAAGCCCCATTCTTGACGGTATGCCTTTGAAATACCATATATGTGAAACAGGTGCAGCAAGTTCAATATGCCCCATACGTTCACGACGCACTTTGGCACGAGTTACTTCAACGCCACATTTATCGCATATAATTCCTTTATACCTTATACGCTTATATCTACCACAATGGCATTCCCAGTCTTTTGTTGGCCCGAAAATTCTTTCACAGAAAAGTCCATCTCTTTCAGGCTTAAGCGTACGATAGTTTATCGTTTCCGGCTTTTTAACTTCGCCTCTGGACCATTCGCGTATTTTTTCAGGAGAAGCCAATCCTATCTGCATGGAGTCAAAATTGTTTAAATCAAACAATCAACCCGTCTCCCTTCGTATAAAAAATTATTTAAATATCTAAATCATCTAAGCTAATATCAATATCGTCTAAATCATCATTTAAATCTTCTGATTTTTTCTTCTTAGGAGCAACTGTATCCAGATCGATATCTAATTCTTCATCTTCGTCAAAATCATCGTCATCAGTGTCTTCATCCTGATCTATATCATCAAGATCATCCAGCGAGAAATCTTCAAGGCTCATTCCTGAAATATCTGACAACGGCTCTTGCAATTGACGAGGCGTTGCATCTTCGCTGCCTTCTATGTTGACATCCAGAAGACCTACGCCATCATCTACTGATTCTTTAAGTTCGATTTCCTGGTTATCCTCTGACAATACCTTTACATCAAGAGCCAGGCTCTGAAGTTCTTTTATAAGAACCTTGAATGATTCAGGTACGCCAGGTTCAGGTATATCTTCACCTTTTACAATAGCCTCATATGTTTTAACACGTCCAACAACATCATCCGATTTTACTGTCAATATTTCCTGCAGTGTATATGCAGCTCCGTATGCTTCAAGTGCCCAAACTTCCATTTCACCAAAACGCTGACCGCCAAACTGTGCTTTACCGCCGAGTGGCTGCTGTGTAACAAGCGAATAAGGGCCTGTTGAACGAGCATGAATTTTATCATCAACTAAGTGATGGAGTTTTAACATATACATATATCCAACAGTGACTTTATTTTCAAATTTTTCACCGCTGCGCCCATCATAAAGCTCCATTTTCCCGTCTTCAGGCAATCCGGCTTTATTAAGGGTTTCCATTATATCTTCTTCATTAGCGCCATCAAACACAGGCGTTGCAATATGCCACCCAAGAGCTTTTGCTGCAAGGCCTAAATGAACTTCAAGAACCTGCCCTATATTCATACGTGAAGGAACGCCCAATGGGTTTAGAACAATCTGCAGCGGTGTACCGTCCGGCAAGAACGGCATATCTTCTTCAGGTAACACACGTGAAATAACACCCTTATTACCATGACGTCCTGCCATTTTATCTCCGACAGATACATGCCTTTTTTGTGCTATATAAACCCTAACGAGCATATTAACACCAGGAGAAAGTTCATCTTTGTTTTCTCTTGTGAATATCTTAACGTCTACAACCGTTCCACCTTCGCCATGCGGTACCCTAAGTGATGTATCTCTTACTTCTCGAGCCTTTTCTCCAAATATTGCACGAAGCAAACGCTCTTCTGCCGTCAGTTCAGTTTCGCCTTTAGGCGTTACTTTGCCGACAAGTATATCACCGGATTGAACCTCAGCGCCGATACGAACTATGCCATATTCGTCAAGGTCTTTTAATGCTTCCTCTCCGACATTAGGTATATCTCTTGTGATCTCTTCAGGTCCGAGTTTCGTATCTCTTGCTTCACTTTCATATTCTTCTATATGTATTGATGTAAACACATCTTCTTTAACAAGCTTTTCGCTTATCAAAATAGCATCTTCATAGTTATAACCTTCCCATGTCATAAAGCCGATTAGTATATTTCTTCCGAGTGCGATCTCGCCTTCATCAGTTGCGGGACCATCTGCAAGTAGCTGGCCTTCTTTGACTCTCTCATTGACCTTTACCGCAGGTTTTTGGTTTATGCATGTGCCTTGGTTGGATCTGGTAAATTTAATAAGCTTATATGTGTCTTCGGTTCCGTCATCGTTTGCAACAACTATATACTGTCCGGAAACGCTTTTTACTACGCCGGCTTTTTTAGAACGAACAAGCACGCCTGAATCCATGGCTGCCTTGTATTCCATACCAGTTGCGACGATAGGCGCTTCCGACTTCAAAAGAGGCACTGCCTGACGCTGCATGTTAGCGCCCATAAGAGCTCTGTTAGCATCGTCGTTCTCAAGGAATGGTATCATAGCTGTAGCAACGGAAACGACCTGTTTTGGAGAAACGTCCATAAGATCTATATCGTTTCTGTTTATCTCGATGATATCATCTTTATCCCTAGCCATAACACGCTCATGAACAAAATGTCCCTGTTCGTCCAGCTCTTCGTTTGCCTGTGCAATAACATATGCATCTTCTTCATCAGCCGTCAGATATACTATTTCATCCAATACTACATGTTTCTTCTTGTCTACAACTCTATATGGAGATTCGATAAATCCATACTCATTTACTCTTGCATATGTACTGAGTGATCCTATAAGACCTATATTAGGACCCTCAGGGGTTTCAATAGGACACATACGACCATAATGTGAGTGGTGGACGTCTCTGACTTCGAACGAAGCACGTTCTCTGTTAAGTCCTCCAGGGCCTAAAGCACTAAGTCTCCTTTTATGTGTAAGTTCTGCAAGAGGATTTGTCTGATCCATGAACTGTGAAAGCTGTGAAGAACCAAAGAATTCTTTTATCGCAGCAGAAACAGGTCTTATATTTATAAGATTTGACGGTGTAGCAACATCCATATCCTGAATGGACATTCTTTCTCTTACTACCCTTTCAAGTCTTGACAGACCTACTCTTATCTGGTTCTGCAATAATTCTCCGACGCTTCTAAGTCTTCTGTTTCCAAGGTGATCAATATCATCAACGTCGCCTATTCCGTAGAAAAGACCCAGATGATAATTTATTGAAGCCAACATATCATCTACCAGTATGTGTTTAGGAATAAGTTTATCTAAATTGTTTTTAAGTGCTTCAATAAGTTCTTCTTCACTTGCGCCTTCATTTTCGTTAAGTATAGAAACAAGCGTAGGATAATGGACATATTCGTTTATGCCTGCTTTTTCCGGATTAAATGGAAGATGCACATGAGCATCAACAAAATTATTTCCGAATACTCTCGTCATTCCTTCTTCCAAAGCAACAAAAACTTGGTTGACACCGCTGTTCTGTATCTCAACAGCTTTTTCCCTGGAGATTTTCTCTCCTTTTTCTGCAAGTATCTCTCCTGTAAGCGGGTTTATTACAGCTTCCGCAACTTCCCTGCCAATAATCCTGGAAGCAAGTGAAAGCTTTTTGTTGAATTTATATCTGCCGACTCTCGCCAAGTCATATCTTTTAGGATCAAAAAACAATGAATCGAAAAGCGATCTTGCACTGTCTACTGTCGGCGGCTCACCTGGACGAAGTTTTTTGTATACTTCGATAATACCTTCATCGCCGTTTGTAGTATTATCTCTTCTGAGAGTTGCCAAAATACGCTCATCAGATCCAAACATGCCTATAATATCGTCATCGCTTGGAAGCCCAACCGCGCGCAAAAGAACGGTAACGGGTAGTTTGCGCGTTCTGTCTATTCTTACCCAAACACAATCGTTCGGGTCAGTTTCATATTCAAGCCATGCTCCTCTATTTGGGATAACTGTTGCTGAAAATAATTCTTTACCGGTTTTGTCAAGTTGCTTGTTGTAATAAACTCCCGGTGATCTTACCAGCTGACTTACGATAACACGCTCAGCACCGTTTATAATAAAGGTGCCTTTATCTGTCATAAGAGGGAAATCTCCCATGAAAACTTCCTGCTCTTTGATTTCGCCTGTTTCTTTGTTCATAAGAGATACAACCACTTTTAAGGAGGCAGAGTAGTTTACGTCTCTCTCCTTACACTCTTCTACAGAGTATTTTGGGGTTTCTTCGAGATAGTAGTTTTCAAAAGACAAGACAAGATTCTCTGAATAATCCGTTATCGGAGAAATGTCTGCCAATACTTCCTTCAAGTCCTGCTCCAAGAAACGTTTATACGAGTCTTTCTGTACTTCGATGAGGTTCGGCATCTCCAGTACTTCATCTATTCTAGAAAAGCTCATCCTCGTTCTCTTACCATACTGTACTTCATGTACCATAGCTTCACCCCTATATAGACTGTGACAAAAAGCACCTGTTTTCTTCTTTGGAATCAAAAGGCACTATTTATCATTTATTCCCTAAATTACCAGCATTTAAACTCAAAACCAGCTACCGTAACTTCAACTTTACGATAATACGCCCATTTTTCATACTAATGCAAGTAATTATGTTACCATACCAATGCAAGTCTGTCAATTGAAATTGTACAATTTCACGCAAAAAACACTACTAAAAAGTAGTGTTTTTTGCTTTACTTTGTTTTTGCAAATATCATTCTGCCTGCTGCAGTCTGGAGAACACTTGTAACAAGTACTTCTATTCGTTCGCCCACAAATTTTTTGCCGTTTTCTATTACGATCATTGTTCCGTCATCAAGATAAGCAAGGCCCTGCCCTGACTCTTTGCCTGCCTTGACAATCTGAACGCTCATTTCTTCTCCGGGCAAAGCAACAGGTTTAACAGCGTTTGCAAGTTCATTTATGTTTAGGACTTTCACGTTCTGAACCTGCGCAACTTTATTTAGGTTATAGTCGTTCGTAACAACTATTGCCTTGAGTTCCTGTGCAAGTCTTAGCAGCTTACCGTCTACTTCCTGCACATCATCGAAATCGGTATCAACTACATATACCTGCCCTTTTAGTTCCTTCTGAAGCTTCTTTAGGATATCGAGACCTCTTCTGCCTCTGTTTCTCTTAAGAGAATCTGCGGAATCTGATATGTGCTGAAGTTCTCTAAGCACAAATACAGGAACTATTATCTTTCCTTCAATAAATCCGGTTTTACATATATCATAGATTCTCCCGTCAATAATTACACTTGTATCTAAGACTTTTGCATTAATGTCTGTTGGTAATTTTGCCTGTTTTGTCTTTTTTGTAAGAGCAATACTGATATCGACCCTTTTTTTGGTCCCTATAGACCAGCCGAGTGTGCCAAGAATTAAATAGACTATTATGTTAACAATTACTTGAATCCATGACGGAAGTAAATTTGAATATATATTAGTAATTAAAAATGCAATTACAAGTCCGATAATTATTCCCAGTGACCCTGCAATAAGGTCAGTAGAGGGCATGTCCGAGATATTCCTAATAATAAGCTTTATTGTTTTCTCATAAAGCGATATGATTGCGGGCGCTAATATAAAAAACAGAATAAAGGATGATATAGCGCTAATAACATAAACAATAATTAATACCGTTGGGTCTAAAGTTTCATAAAAATTTACTATTTTCAACAAATTCAGGATATAAAATACAAAATAGACAATTGCAGGTATTATTGCAGTGCCTATAAATGCAATTACAAACCGAAATACTTTGTGAGCCATCCTAACACCTACCTTAAAATCAGTTGTTTAATATTTCATCTAGCGTATCTGATATTTCCCTTTCTTCTTTACCGCTTGCAAGCTTTATTTCGCTCACAAGTATTTGGCGGGCAGTAGTAAGCATTTTCCTATCGCCAGTTGATAGGCCCTTCTCCTTCTCTCTTGATGTAAGCGTGCATACAACATCTGCTACATCATAAACATTTCCGGTCTTAATTTTTTCCAAATTTTCCCTGTATCTTCTGTTCCAGTTGTTTTCTTCGTCCTCCTGTTCTTTTTGCATATAAGTAATAAGTTTTTCACATTCTTCTTTATCTATGATACTGCGAAGGCCAGAGTCCGTGCTATTATCAATAGGTACCATTACTTTCATTCCACCCATTTCGAACAGTAGGACATAATATTTCGTTACAGCACCATCGACACAGCGCTCTTCGATCGCTTTTATGACTCCGGCGCCATGCATAGGATATGCAACTTTATCTCCTACCTTGAACACAACTCTTACCTCCTAACCTTTTCTATTATAATATAATATACTACATTTAGAAAGTAATGTCAAAGTAGAAATATTAACACATCTGGCTATTTAATGTCAATACTTATTTTATAAAGTTTTTTTGTACTAATAAAACACATAATTCCCTATTTATTTCTAAACTTCGCACTCGCTACTATGATATAATTGAATTGCGCAATATACAGCACAGTAGGAGTGATCTAAATGCAAGTAAACGAATTAGATATGTTCCAAAATTTAAGTGACGAGATGCTTATACGAAACAGAAGCATACTAGATACGCTTACAAAATATCAAGAAACAGCTGCCCGAGTCTCAAGAGCTGTTTCTAAGGCAGCAACGCATTGCGGCTGTATCGAAATCGAAGCAAAAAAGCAGAATTTCAATACCAGTTTACAAGACAGCAATATACAAGAACATTTTTCAAGGCACGTGCACGGGCAATTATGTGACTCTTGTAAAGAAGCCATATCAAGTGAACTTGGAGCAAATCTATTCTATATAGCAAGTCTATGCAATTCGCTTGGGTTAAATATCAATGATATCATACAAGGCGAAACAAAACGCGTTTCTTCTCTAGGAAAATTCAATATGAGATAAAACTCAGGAGCATCAGCTCCTTTTTTTATCTTTAGCCTAAACCCGAACCCTTTCTTTCGTTAATTACAAAAAACCAATCAATCAGAAAATGTCGAAAATTAAAATATTGAATCCGCAAGCTGTGTAACATGATTAATATAAATTACGTTTAATCCAGACGGCATTTTATCTTTTTTATTGTAAGTGGGAATTACACAGTTTTTAAATCCCATCTTAGCGCATTCTTTTAGCCTTGTTTCCATCTGCGAAACGGCCCTAACTTCTCCGGAAAGTCCCACTTCTCCTATAAGTACAGTTTCCATCGAAAGCGGTTTATTCTTATAACTTGATAAAAGAGCCGCAATAAGTCCAAGATCCGCAGCAGGTTCGTCTACTTTCAGACCGCCTGCAACATTTACATATGCATCATATTCATAAAACGGCAAGCCAAGTTTCTTTTCCAAAACTGCCATTAGAAGCATAACTCTATTATAATCTGCTCCCTGAGACATACGTCTTGGCGAAGGATAATATGATCTTGAAGTCAGCGCCTGTATCTCTATAAGTACAGGCCTAGTGCCTTCTATGCCGCATATGACCGCCGACCCCGGCAAACCTTTTGCACTGCCGTCAAGAAGAACTTTTGACGGATTATCTATCTCGATCATGCCTTTATCCGTCATTTCAAAAACGCCTATCTCATTAGTTGAGCCAAATCTGTTCTTAACAGCTCTTATTATCCTGAAGGAAGAATGCCTTTCGCCTTCAAAATACAGCACTGTGTCCACCATGTGTTCCAGTACTTTTGGGCCTGCTATTGCGCCGTCTTTCGTCATATGCCCTACTATGAAAAGAGCACAATTGGTGCTTTTTGCCATACGCATTAAGAGAGACGTAGCTTCTCTTACCTGACTGACACTCCCGGCTGAAGACGAAAGGTTCGGTGAGTACATAGTCTGTATAGAGTCAAGAACGATCATTTTAGGCTCAAGCTGCATTATCTGCTCTTTAATATCCAAAAGGTTCGTTTCGGCGAGCACATATAGCTCACTCTCTCCAAGCCCCAACCTATTTGCTCTAAGCTTTATCTGTGCCGCTGATTCTTCGCCTGTTATATAAAGGCACCTTATGCCCTCTTTTGCTGCGTTTACAAGCACCTGCAACAAAAGTGTGGACTTTCCTATCCCAGGATCGCCGCCGATAAGCACAACGCTGCCATTTACCGTCCCGCCTCCGAGCACTCTATCAAGTTCTCCTATGTGCGTTTTAATTCTATTCTCTTCTTTGAAGTTTACATCAGACAATTTCTGATATGCAGCTAAAGAGTTCTTACTTTTATACGCTGAATTGGATTGGCTATCATCAACCATCTGTTCTACAAATGTATTCCATTCATTGCAACAAGTGCATTTCCCCATCCATTTTGAGCTTTCATAACCGCACGAGCTGCAAACAAATATCGTTTTTGGTTTTTTCATAGTTCAAACTCACTTAATAACTAAATATTTTATTTCATCTTTGGTCCTAGTAGCGTAAGTTGTGTTGAGCCACGTAATCGTATTACCCTGAACACTAGTTATAATACCATATTCATTCTCTGGCAGAAGCTTATATGTTTCACCATCTTCAAAGAAATAAAGGTATATCGACTTGTCTTTATTGTAAGCTATAAACGTATCTCCTATATCGTAATTGGCAACTCCGCTGTCAACAAGCACCGGCCTCGAATCGTTATTCCTGACGTCTGCAGTATAATAGAGATTTGAGGAAGTAGAGCCGTTTGTATCAATCCAAACGGCCTGCCTGCCGTTCGTCTTAGGATTGTGCACATATGTGTCTGTTTCATATACATATGGCTGTGTCTCTTTGCCACCTATATAGATTGAATATATTGCGCTGTTTCTTTCGTCTTTTTGAGACGCTTCAGCAAAAACTATAGTATTGCCGTCTATATCCGGCTTTGAAAAAGCATACTGCTCACTGTTATTAAATATATGAATGGTGCTGCTTTCTTTTGTTTCCAGGTCAAAAAGGAACAATTTGTCTTTATTTGTCCCTGTTCTTTCCGTCCAGACAAGGTATTTGTCATATAGACTCAGCGAAGGATTTGAAGCGCCACAGTCTTTTACCGTAAATGTATCCCCTGTTGATCGGTTTATGGCTTTTATTGTCGAACCCATAGCCCTATCGGAGTCCAGATAAACTATGTATTTATCGTTCAGTTTGTTTTCAAGTATATCGGTATTTTTAAGCGATACGTTTACCTGTGTCGTTTGCCCTGACGATATATTGCATATATAAAGGCCAATTATTTGGCTGTTTGTTGCGCTTGTCGAAACCGTACCATATATTATCTCGTCGCCATACATATACACATCGCCTATGTATTTGACTTTTGTTGAAAGAGCAGCAACTAAGTTGCTGTAATTTTTCTTCTCTTTAAGTTTAAGCGACGGATCATATTCACGCCCGCCTACTTGAAATGTTTTAGAAAGAGTAACGGCATTCATAAATGATGGCAACATAATATTAACAAACAGAAAAGCAGAAATAATAATTATTACTCCGACAACAGCAAGCTTTATTATTCTCGTACTTATCTGACGTTTCTTTTTATCTCTGGCAAAATCTATTTTCCCGTATTCGTCTCTTCTGCGTCTAATAAACATCTATTTCCTCTAATCCATCTTATATAATATAACTGTAGCTAGGCTGGCAATTCCTTCTTCTCTTCCAATGAAAGAGAGGTGCTCTGTGGTGGTTGCTTTTACATTTACCGAAGTGATATCGACAGCACATGCATCTGCGATATTCCTCCGCATTTTTTCCATATACGGCTGCAGTTTGGGTCTTTGAGCCATAACTACCGCATCTATATTGCCAATAACAAATCCCTGCTTTTTTATTAGTATCATAACTTCTCTTAATAGCTTTATGCTGTCTGCGTCTTTATATTTTTCATCATTATCCGGGAAATATTTGCCTATATCTCCAAGAGCCGCTGCTCCAAGAACAGCATCCATGATGGAATGTGTCAAAACATCTGCGTCGCTGTGCCCAAGGAGTCCTTTTTCGTGTTCTATGCTTACTCCTCCCAATATGAGCTTTCTGCCTTTTACAAGCTGATGAACATCAAATCCGTTACCTATTCTTATTGGCTTAGAATCATTCATCACGTGTCCTCTTTTTCTAAGGATATTTTCTGCAATTATTATATCATCTTTTGTCGTAATTTTGATGTTTTCGTAACTTCCTTCAATATATTTTACTTGTTTGCCCATGTGCTCTACAAGGCTTGCATCATCTGTTGCCATAAAATGCGTTTCTTTTGCAAATGCATGCGCCTCTTTTATAAGTTTTTTGGAAAAGCATTGAGGCGTCTGAACTATTATATAATCTCTCCTGTCAGGTGTCTTAATTATTTTATCATTCTCTATCAATTTTATAGTATCTTTAAGAGGCATAGCCGTTATAACTGCATCAGAACTTTTAAGTGCTTCAATGCATCTTTTTATGTCAGATGCCGTTATAAGCATTCTTGCACAGTCATGCACAAGCACATGAGTAATATCACTTTTCAGCGCTTCTATTCCGTTTTCACAAGACTGCTGTCTTTCCTTCCCTGCCTGGGCATAAGTAAACAGAACACCGCTGAACGCTTTGCCCAATATATCTTTTATACGTTTTTTCTCTCCTTCTTTACATACGATTATTATTTGATCTATACCGCAACGCAAAAAAGGCGATATGCTATGCTCTAAAACTGTCTTGCCAAGCACTTTTGCAAATATCTTGTTCTCATCTGTGCCAAGTCTTTTCCCGCTTCCTCCGGCAAGTATGACGGCTGCTATGTTCATATGCCCCACCTATTATTCTATTACTTTATACATCGAAGCTGCTTCTGTTTTCCCTGCATGCTCGTTAACATCAAGGACTTCATAGCTATAGGATTTCTCTCCAAAACGTACCCCGATTATATCTCCTGCCTTGACCTCGCTGCTGGCTTTTGCAATGCGCCCGTTCAGCTGTATCCTGCCTGCATTGCATGCTTCGTTTGCTATGGTACGTCTTTTTATTATTCTAGCCACTTTCAAATACTTATCAAGTCTCATACAATATTCTCCCTATAGAAAAATAGAGTCAGCTATTTGCTAACTCCATTCAACACACAACCTTTACTAGTTTACAGATTCTTTTAGTGCTTTGCCTGCTTTAAAAACAGGCGCCTTTGTTGCAGGTATCTGGATCTTTTCTTTTGTTGCAGGATTCAAGCCTTCTCTTGCTGCTCTCTGTCTTACCTCAAAAGTCCCAAAACCAACGACTTGAACTTTGTCACCTTTTTTAAGTGCTTCTGTTACAGAAGCTACAACAGCGTTAACCGCCTTTTCAGCATCTTTTTTAGTCAATTCGCTTTTTTCTGCCACTGCAGCAACTAGTTCCGCTTTATTCACTAGAATACCCTCCTTAACTAATATTGCTTATATTAATTCGCTTTTTTAATATAAAACCCTTCTAAAAACCTTAATTTTTAGCGGTTTTAAACACTCATACAATACATTAACATTTTTGGCTACTAATTACAATAGTTTTTATGCTCTTTTTCCGATTATGCTCTAAAATAAAGGGTTTTAAGCAGGTTTTTACAGTTTTATCAATTTAATTTTTTTGTTTGCCCTGATTTTTCTGCTTTTTCAAAATCAGCGATGAATTTTTCCGTAGCATTTGCAAGAGCTTCTTCGGGATCTATTTTGTTTAACATAGCAATATTTGCAACATTAGCAAGTATCTCCCCTATCAGTTCAAAAGCATTTCCTTTTTCATCCGAAGCGGAAACTTTCTCAAGAGTCTCTATTTCTTTTTTGAGTTCTTTATATGATTCTTGGCTGCTCTTCTTTATGCCTGCTTTGCATGCCTTTTTCTGTACTTTCTCGCTCCTGATCAAAGCCGGAAACTGTTTTGGTACACTTTTAAGTATATCTGTCTGACATATATAATGTTTCTCAGTTTTCTTTATTTCTTCCCAGTTTTCGCTTATCTCATCCAGCGTAGTAGCATTAACGCCTGCAAAAACATGTGTGTGCCTCGAAACGATCTTTTTTGAAATACCGTCTATTATATCAAGCATTGTGAATTTTTCGTTCTCTTTTGCAATCTGAGCATGTAGTACAATAATTAGCATAACATCTCCAAGTTCTTCGCATATCTTCTCATCATCTTTTAGCTCAATGGCTTCAAGCACTTCATAGCATTCTTCTATAAGCGATCTTCTAAGTGATTCATGCGTCTGCGCCCTATCCCAAGGGCAGCCGTTTTCAGATCTGAGTATCTCTATTATATGCATAAATCCATTCATATCATATGTAGTCAATTCATTAAACGGTACCGGTTCTATTACCATGCATGTATTATGTAAATACTCTGCCATACCGTCTATCTCTGAAAGCCCAATTTTTTCTATTATAGCCTTTTTGCTCCATCCAAGTACATATACAGGAAAATCAAAAGGATAGTACGTCAAAAGAGATGATTTGAGCTTACATGCCTTATCCCTACTATTTATGCCAACAAATATATTTGTATAGCGTGTATCAAACTGCAATTCATCAAGCTCGGAAGCAAAGTATGAACATACCTTTTTTGCATCCAAAAAAATTCCATGTTTATTTAGAGCAGAAAGAGCGCAATCAGAAAGCGAAGTACCGGGAAATATTTCAAGTTGAACGTTCCGCTCCTTGCATGCTTTAGATATACTACAATACTCTTCAAAGTCAACAATCCCCTGACCTGCAGGTAACAAAACAGTTTGTCCATATTTACTGCAGATATCAATTATGCTCTTAGCCGTAGCTTCTGTGTTATTTTGGTTTTCAGAGATTAAATCATTTAAAATATAACAGCTTTTTCCTTGTGACTTAAGATAGTCGGCCATCTGTATATTGCCGGACTGCAAAACAAAATGATCGCTTTCGTTTATAATATCCAAAACATTTCTTGGTAAATACTCTATGTTACCTTGTCCTATTCCTGCTATTATAAGTTTTTTCATGATATGGCCTCTATTTCCAAAGGTGCAGCGCATACATAAGAGATGTTATCTTTCCCCCGCCCGGTATATAATCCATATCCCTTTCTTTTATCGCGCCTGTCAGCATTATTGCAATCCCATATATAACAGCCCCAATAAGGATGCTTACTAAAGTAGAAATAATGACTCCGAATCTTGCCGAAAAAAGACCATAAGTGAATGTTACCGCAGCGCCCATAAGCGCAACACTTATTACCGGTTTAAATAACATGTTTCCAAATTCAAACCTTATATGCGTATACTTAACAACGAATATTATATTTAAAAGCGCTGCTACAGTATAGCAAGTTATAGTGCCTATGTTTGCCCCAAATATATTAAATGCTGGTATACCAAGCAGTATATATGAAACAGCTATTTTAACGATAGAACCTGCAAATAGATTTTTTACAGGTGTCATTGGCCTGCCAAGTCCCTGCAGGACTCCTGTCATTGCCTGAACAAGCGACAGAGAGAACAAGCCAAACGAAGAAGTTCGAAGCAAATTAGCTGCCAGCGTTATATCAACGTCCGAAGATCCATATAGCAGCTGTATTATAGGCACTGCAAGCACATATAACCCTACAGCGCACGGCAATCCAATAAGTACTGCTAGTTTAAGGCCCATACTCGTCTTATCTTTAATGTCTCTATAATTTCGATTTGCAAGCGATTGTGATATAGCCGGCACAAGACTTATAGCAATGCTTATGGTAAATATTGCAGGCATATTGACAAGAGTGTTGACAGGACCGCTTAATGTCCCATACATAGCTCTTGCAGTTTCTTCCGCCAATCCTGAAGCAACCAGTCTTCTCTGTATCATTGAAGCATCAATAACCGCCATCATTGGAGTTATAGAAGCTCCTATAGTAACAGGTATGGCCATATCTGCCAGTTTTTTGCCTGCCGTTTTAAACGAAAGCCTCTGAGTTCGCTCTGTCTGCTGCTTCATACAAAGCTTCAGTTCTCCTTTTTTTCGGTTATACATACCTACAAGCAATACAAGTGCCATAGCTTCACTTGCCGTAACGCCCATGAGCGCTCCGCCGGCTGCGTATTCGACACCGTCTGCTAACCATAATTTTGCAAGATAAAGACCTATTACGAGTTTACCTATCTGCTCGATAAGCTGTGAAACAGCTGTAGGCATCATAAGCTGAAGTCCCTGGAAATACCCTCTATATGCTGAAATAGCTGAAACAAAGAAAAGAGACGGTGCTATTATCTGCATTGAAAAAGAAGCCAATTCGTCGCCAAACACATTTGCGAAAAAATCATGCCCCAAAAATAATACTACTGTCGTTACTGTTCCTATTATCAAAAGAATTTTAAATGCAACCTGAAATATCCTATGAGCTCCCCTATAATCTCCTAAGGAAATTTTTTCGGAAACGAGCTTAGATATAGCAGTTGGTATGCCTGAAGTAGAAATGACTACAAGATATGAATAAATGGCAAATCCGACAGAATAGATTGCCATACCTTTTGTTTGTATGATATTTGTAAGCGGTATCCTATAAAATGCACCAATGATACGCACTAATAATCCTACTATTCCTAATAATGCGGCTCCTTTGACAAAAGTTTTTTTATCCATAAAACAATAATAGCCTCCAAAATTATGTGTACATAACATTATAACAGATTGTATTTATAAAAATACCATAAATAAAAACAATCATTCCCTATGCTTGCACATAATACAATATTTAATAAAAAAAAGCAACGCAGTTTTTCTGCGTTGCTAAACTATCTGATTTATTAATTTTGTTACTGTTCCATTTGTTTTCCAACAAAGCTTGCTGCGGTCTCTACAACTTTTAATTCTGTCTCACCCATGACTGTCAACGGATCTTTAGAAATCATCATAACTGCACCTATTACATCGCCTTCTGCTAAGATTGGCACAATAACCTGGGATGTATAATCATTAGCATCCTGGCCATATATATTAAACAGCTTTGATCCCTGAGATTTGTTTGCAGCTATTTTCTTTCTCGTATCCATTATTTCCTCAATATCTGAACTTATCGGCCTGTCTAGATGTTCTTTTTTGCTTGCGCCTGCCACCGCTATTACAGCGTCTTTATCGCATATAATAGTCACATGCCCTAAAGACTGAAAAAGCGACTCAGCATATTCCTGAGCAAAATCCCCAAGTTCACCTATCGGAGAATACTTTTTTAAGATCACTTCTCCGTCTCTGTCCGTGAAAATCTCAAGCGGATCTCCTTCACGTATCCTGAGGGTTCTCCTTATTTCTTTTGGGATAACTACTCTGCCTAATTCATCTATACGCCTAACAATACCTGTTGCCTTCATACGTCTCCTCCTATAACTAGTTTTGTTCCGTTTTCTATTAAAGATAGTGTTTGTAAAAAAGTGGTTAATATTCTAAAAGATTTTTACCGCATTATGGAAAGGCATTGTCTTTTTTCAACAATAAAGCTGTTTTCTTATTTGTGATTTTTTTGTATTAATATAATTCGTAATTAGCATGAAAATTATTAGTGTCGAAACAATAAACTTTTATTTTTCATAAAAAAAACACAGGTTAGACAATTAACCTGTGTTTTAAAAGTATCTATGGATCAATAAAGCAAATCGTAATTTTCCGTAACATTCAAATCTTTCTTCCATTGATCATATGTTTCATCCCAATGATCGGTCTGCTTTTTTTCGAGTTCCTGCCGCTTTAGGGCATCTTTAACATCGTCATATGATATTACGCCTGGCGTAAGAGCAGAAACCTTTTTGATTATATGGTAACCATATTCGCTTTTTACAAGGCCAGTGGTATCACCTACATTTTGAAGCGAAAAGCATGCGTTTTTAAATTCATCTACAAAATTTGACTGTCTGCCAACTAAATAGCCTGTATTTTTGTATGTATCGCTTGTCATACCTGTATCTTCACCATACTCAGTAATCAATGCATCAAAATCTTCGCCAGCCTTCACTTTTGCAAGCACTTCATCTGCCTTTGCCTGTATATCTGCATAGCCTTTATCTTCAAGTGCCTGCACCTGTTCATTTATCTCGGCATCAGTTAATGAACTGCTATCTTTAACGCTGCTTATCTCGCTTGATATATCATCAGGGAATTTTATTAGGATGTGCTTATAATATCCAAGCCCGCTTGGCACATATACAATTACCTTGCCATCCTCTAAATAACTTTCATAGGATATCGAAGAACTGCTGCTTGTTTCCGAGGAAGATGACTCTGCTGCATCAAATGCTGATTGCTGTGTTTCAAGCTCAGAATCATATGCCGCTTTTAAATCTTCATCGCTTATATCCGTTATTTCCGCTTTTACCTGTGCTTGAAGCATGGTCATATATTCGTTTGTATAAAGATATTTTTTATAGCTTTCTCTTGTAAAACCATATTTTGCAAGATACTCATCAACGTATGCTTCCATAGCCGCATCATCCGTTGCAGAAACAGATGCCGTGCTTTCGGTTTCATCCGAAGAGTACTGCTGTTTAATGAAATCTATCGTCTCTTCATAGTTACTTTCTATAGAAGATTTTGTTTCATCGCTGAGCTGACTATCCAATCCTTTTTGCATCGCTATTTGATAAATTACTTCGTATTCTACCATATTATCCAATGTGCTCTTCTTTAATGAATTTATAAAATCTTCATATCCTGAAGTTGAAGTCAGACTGCTAAGCCCATATTGAGAAGCGACAATACTATATCTTGCAAGTGCTTCTTTTTTGGTTATGCTCGTATCTCCAATAGTTGCAACAACCTGATTTAAATCCCTGTCTTCATTGACTGTAACGATATTACAGCCTGTAGTTGCAAGAGCCATCACACTGCATATACATATAGCAACCATTTTTTTTATATTTATGCTCAATGTTTGTTTCCTCCTTGGTTAATAATTAGAATATTATACTTTATAATCAATTGCTGCGCAAACAATTAACATATATTCTTTTTAGCAGTTCTTCTGCGTTTTCTCTGGAAAGTTTCGACTTGTATTTGCCTTTGAGTTTATAAAGTATACCGGGCGCATCTCCTGATATAAGCGTTATGTTTTTGTCATCATTGGCCATCTTTACAAGTTCTGCTATATCGATAGGCGTTCTTTGATGGAATTTGATGTTTATAAAGTCATCTTTTATCGTTATGCCCGTAATAAGTATTTTCTGTGCCATATTCTTTAGCACTGAAATATGCAAAAGATTAATAATCTGCTTTGGTACTTCTCCGAATCTATCTTTTAATTCTTCCGTTATTTTTCTTATATCCGTTTCACTCTGAGCGCCCGCAATCCTCTTGTACATGTCTATACGTACCTGCTGGCTCGTTATATATTTTTCCGGTATATAAGCTTCTTCTTTTGTATCAAAAGTCGTTTCTACTTCCACAATGTCCTTCTCTTCGTTTTTGACTTCTTCTACCGCTTCTTTCATAAGCTTGCAGTACATATCATACCCGACTTCATGCATATGCCCGTGCTGTTCCGGTCCTAGTATATTACCAGCACCTCTTATTTCCAAATCGCGCATAGCCAGCTTGAATCCAGCTCCAAAATCAGTAAATTCACGCATAGCAATAAGTCTTTTCTGAGCTACTTCCGAAAGAACTTTATCACGCAGGTATGTTATATATGCATATGCCATTTTATTAGATCTTCCTACTCGTCCTCTGAGCTGATATAACTGCGAAAGTCCAAGTTTATCCGCATTATAGACAATCAGCGTGTTTACATTCGGTATATCAAGCCCAGATTCTATTATAGTGCTGCACACCAGCACATCCTGCTCGCCTTTATAAAAGTCCATCATTATTTTTTCAAGCATCGTTTCGTTCATCTGGCCATGCGCCATTGCAAAACTTATATCCGGCATGATCTCTTTGAGCTGCAGCATCATTTTGTCCATTGTAGCAACATTATTATATACAAAATATACCTGGCCGCCTCTTGATACTTCTCTATAGATAGCATCTCTAATAACATTTATGTCATATTCCATTATATATGTGTTTACAGGGTATCTTTCTTCGGGGGGAGTTTTTATTATACTCATATCCCTTATACCAAGAAGTGACATTTGAAGTGTTCTTGGTATCGGTGTTGCTGAAAGCGTAAGAACATCGACAGCCTTTTTCATATTTTTTATCTGCTCTTTATGTGAAACGCCAAACCTCTGTTCCTCATCAACAATCAAAAGTCCAAGATCTTTGAATTTGACGTCTTTTCCCAAAAGTCTATGTGTACCAACTACAATATCCAATTCGCCTTTTTTCAGTTTTTCTATTATGTCTTTTTGTTCTTTTTTAGATTTAAATCTAGACATAACGTCTACTTTAATAGGGAAACCCTGCATACGCTCCAAAATTGTATTGTAATGCTGCTGAGCCAGAATTGTAGTCGGCGCTAAAAGTGCAACCTGCTTTGAATCCATTACAGCTTTGAAAGCGCCTCTTAATGCTACTTCTGTTTTCCCATAGCCTACATCTCCGCATATAAGCCTGTCCATTATCCTTTTGGATTCCATATCTGTTTTCATTTCTTTTATGCAAGTAAGCTGATCAGGTGTTTCTTCATATGGGAAATTTTCTTCGAACTCTGCCTGCCATGTCGTATCCGGGGAAAAAGCATAGCCATTCTCTTCCTGTCTGTAAGCATAAAGCTGAGCCAAGTCATAAGCAAGTTCTTTCAGAGCGGATTTAACTCTAGTTTTTGTTTTGTCCCAATCCGAGCTGCCGAGTTTATTGAGCTTAGGTACCCTTTCACCGCCACCCATATACTTCTGCACTTTGTCCATTTGCTCGGCAGGGATATATAATCTATCTGTACCCAGATATTTAAGTATAAAATAGTCTCTGTATGCACCATTTACGGCACGCTTTTTCACGCCTTCAAATATCGCTATTCCATGATTTTCATGGACTACATAATCACCCGGTTTTATCTGTGCAAATATGTCTTCAGTCGTTTTTGTTTTTGGCCTGTTAACTGCCTTTTGCTTTGATATTCCGAAGATATCTTTGGGAGTTAATATGATAAAGCCAGCATCTCTATATTCAAAGCCTTTTGACAGTGACATCGGTGCCAGAGCTATCTGCCCAGGATCCATTGCAGTATCTTCGGTAAAAATAGAAGATTCAAGCTCAGATTCGCTCAATTCTTTCTGCAGCTTTTTAGCCCTGTCTATCGTAGAACATAATAATACTACTCTATAGTTCTTCTTTTTGTAATATTTAAGATCTTCTGTCAAAAGATTTATATTGCCACCGTATAACGTTGTGCTGTTTGCATCAAATTTAAACAGATGTTCAGCGCTCAGTCCTTTTTCCGCTCCAGTTATAAATTTAAAGCAAACCGTTTTTCTTAAAGAAACATTATAAAAAACATCTTGTATATCTATATAGAAATGTGCTGTGCTTTTTGTTGTATGGCCTTTTAACAGCGCATACTTATAATCTTCTTCAAACTGATCCTGTTTTGACTTTGCCGCATTATAAACGCTGACTGTTTCATCCATCACTATAACTGCATCATCAGGCATATAATCAAGAGCGCTGCTGTTCTCTGCGTAAAAGAGTGAAAGATAATTTAGCGCTAAACGTGACTGGCTTCCTTCTTCTATTGAGTTTTTCAAGTCACTTAAGTTTGCATATCCGATCTCTTCGGCAAATTCCTTTTTTACGGACTTCAGTTCTTTGTTTATCGCTTTTATATACTGATCTTTCTCATTGTCAATATCAAGAAGTATATCCGTAGCAGGATATATCTCAGTTTTCAAAATATCTTTTATGCTTCTTTGCGACTCAGTAGAAAAATACCTTATCGTATCTATCTCATCGCCAAAGAATTCTATTCTAATAGGCTCCGCAGAACCAGGGCAGAATACGTCTATTATTCCGCCTCTTACAGCAAACTGACCCTGTTCTTCCACAACGTCTTCTTGGTAATAACCCATATCCAAAAGTGCTTTAATAAGCTCGCGCATATCAAACTGATCTTCTTTTTTAATACGCAGAGCATTTTTTTTGTAAACTTTAGGCGGCGCTGTTCTTATCTGCATTGCTTCTATGCTGGCAATTACTACTTTAGCTTTCCCAAGCAGTATTGCAGTAAGTGCAGCCGCTCTTTTTGAGGATATCTCCTGCTCATTTACTTCCATGCCATGTAAAAAAGGCTCTCTTGAAGGCAGCATAAAAACACCATCACCAAGCAAACTCACAAAATCCTCATATGCGCTCTGAGCTTGCAATCTGTTATGGGTAATATAAAGAATCGGCCTTTTTATATCGTTTTGCAGTGCAGACGCAAAGTGAGGCCTGGCGCTTTCTGGCACGCCAAAAACCGAGGAAACGCCGTTTCCCCGTATTGCATCAAATAACTCGCCATACTGTCTTACACTTTTTAGTGCATCATATAACACGTAATATACACATCACCTTTGCATATGTTTAGTCGAATACCAAGTTTATTCTTTTATATCAGCATCTTCTTTTTTTCTGTTTTTATGAGGCTTTTTATTATAAAGCTGCTGAGCAGCACTTATATCTTCATTAATTATCGTTATTACTGCTCCAGCCGCATTTTCTATCCCCTTTTCTATGCATTCTTTTTCATCTTCACTGAATCTGCTAAGCACATAGTCTTTAAGGTCCCATTCCAGAGGCGGCGGAGAGACACCTATCCTTACTCTCGGGAAATCTTCGCTCTGGAGCTGATATATAATAGATTTCATGCCATTATGCGTTCCTGCGCTGCCTTTGGACCTTACGCGTATATCTCCTACTTTTAAGTCGATATCATCGTATATAATGATTATGTGACTAAGGTCCATTTTATAATAATTATAGAAATTCAAAACACTTTCGCCGGAAAGGTTCATATATGTCTGAGGCTTTGCCAAAACAACTTTCTCATTTCCTATTATCGTAGTACCATAAAGCGCCTTAAAACCTATTTTATTTAAAGGCACATTCAGCTTATAAGCAAGATAATCTATCGCTTTAAAGCCAACATTGTGCCTTGTTGAATCAAATTTGTCTCCAGGGTTGCCCAAACCTACAACTAAATACATAAAAGTTTTACCCCTTAATAATATCAGGCAGTGATTTTGCCCACTCATAGAACTGTATATATGTTCCTTGAGGGCAGTTCACTTTAACGCCGCTTTTGTTTATACCATATTCATTCAAATAAAATGTGCTTACACCAAGTTCGCTTGCAATAAGATCCTCATCTACGTCATTGCCAACCATAATGCAGGCTTCTTCATTCACATCGTTAACAGCCAATATCTCTTTATAGTACTCAAGATTTGGCTTTATATAATGCATATTATCAATATTAGCTATGAAAGAGAAATCGCCGGCATTGAGTCCGGACCATTTCAGTCTCACTTCTATAGCCTTCTTTGGGAAAAGTGCATTTGAGGCAAGTATCATATTATAGCCCTTCTTTTTAATGACTGATACGGTCATTTTAACAAGTGACTCTTTTTCGGCATTACACGAAAGCCTGTCAAACTCTTTTATATAATACTCATCTACGTACCTTTTAAAAATATCGTATTTAATAGTTGAGACTTCATTAAAATACCTTATGAATTTCTGCATGTTGGTAAGACTGCCGTCTTTGTCTTTCTGCATCTTCTCAATAGCATACAACATATATTTTGTGAAATTTTTTTCACCTAAATTACCATATATGAATGAATTTATCGATTTTAAGTAAGCATCTCTAAACTTCTCATCATCCATAGGAAGCAACGTGCCATCCAGATCAAACATAATTGTATTAATTCTCATAGCTGTATCCTTCTTTTGAATAGTTTGCTATTTGGTTTTATTTAGAGAATTTGCCCTCAGCCCAATCCTCTTTAATAACCTGCCTGCTTCTAGCTATACATAGAGCTTTTGCGGGTACATCATCAGTTACGGTAGATCCAGCAGCTATATAAGCTCCGTCGTCTACTTTAACAGGTGCGATAAGATTAGTATTGCATCCGATAAATACATTATTACCAACATTAATTTTATACTTATCTTTCCCGTCATAATTCACAAATACTGTACCACAGCCTATGTTACAGTCTTCGCCGACTTTTGCATCGCCTACATATGTAAGATGTGATATCTTTGTTCTATTACCAACAGTTGAATTCTTTATTTCAACATAATCGCCTATCCTGCATCCGGCCCCGATATTTGCTCCCGGGCGTAAGTATGCATAAGGCCCAACTGTAGCATCATTGCCAACAAAACTATCGATAATAGTTGAGCTTGTTATATGCACTCCGTCTCTTATAATACTGTTTTCAATAGTGCTGGCACCTTTAAGTACGCAATGCTCACCGATTACCGTGCCGGATTTAAGATAATTACCAGGATACACAACTGTATCACGTCCTATTTTTACATCAGCATCTATATATGTGTTTTGTGGGTCTATTATAGTTACACCGTTTTTCATATGCTGCGTCAAAATGCGTTTTTGCATAAGAGAAATCGCATATGCAAGCTGCTCTCTATCATTTATCCCTAATCCTTCTTGTGGATCGCTTACTCTATAGCTTGATACTTTGCCTCCGTCTTTTTGTATAAGTTCTATACAATCGGTAAGATAATATTCACCCTGTGCATTCTTATTGCCAAGCCTGTCTATCGCTTTTAACAAAGCTTCAATGCTAAAGCAATATATAGCTGTGTTTATTTCTTTTATTTCTCTTTCTTTTTCAGTTGCATCTTTTTCTTCGACTATCCTTAAGACGTTTCCATCTTTCATGATTACTCTGCCATAACCATAAGGATCCTCCGCCCAAGCTGTAAGTACGCATGCCTGACTGCCTTCGTTTTTTGTCTTATCATATAATTCAAGCAATGTTTCTTGTCTAATGAGTGGCATATCACCCGCCATTATAAGTACATACCCTTTTTTATCAGCTAATTTTTCCTTTGCCACCATAACGGCATGTCCTGTACCCATCTGCTGTTTTTGAACAACAAACACTGCTTTTCCGTCTAAATACTCTATCACTTTTTCTTTTTGATAGCCGACTATTATTATTGGTTTGTGATCGCTTAATGCTTTTGCGCCATCAAGTATATAATCTATCATGCTCTTACCGCATATCTCGTGTAGTATTTTAGGGGTGTCGGACTTCATCCTCTTTCCCTCTCCTGCTGCCAGTATAACTGTATATATATTATTCATTAATAACCCTCGCAACTAAATTTTTGCATATTGTCCTTTAAATATTATAAGTCAAAAAAAAGAAAAAGGATAGTATTAACTACCCTTTCCCTTAATTCAAAAATTAGTTTATGCCGTTTCGGCACCTGCTGATTCTTCTTCTGATATCTGGATGTACTTCTCCAGTATCATTTTTTGTAATTGCTCTCTTGTAGTGGAGTTAATAGGATGCGCTATATCCTTATACTCTCCATCAGGAGTCTTTCTGCTTGGCATCGCAATGAAAAGGCCGCTCTGCCCTTCAATGATCTTCATATCATGAACAACGAACTCATCATCGAATGTTACAGATACCACCGCTTTCATTTTCCCTTCCGAGCCAATCTTGCGGATTCGAATGTCAGTAATATTCAAAACGATACACCACCTTAATACAATAGCTAGTTTAATAATTCTCTAAAAATCACTAACATCCTTCTTTTATTGAATAAAATATGAAATAATTTTAAGAATCCTATATTATATGTTCATATTCATACTATATGTTGGCTTTAAAATTGGAATATTGTTTTCTCTGTCTATACCATACATCGTTATAAGCGAATAGTAATCATTTACATTTTTTTGCTGTGGCTCAGCTGTTGCAATGACTACTCCGACACCTACAACATCAACATCAAACTCTTTCATGATCCCGCATATGCCTTTTACAGTACCGCCGGCTTTCATAAAATCGTCTATAACCAGAGCCTTTTTACCCTGACCCATAGACATTTTTGCAACGGACATAGTCTGCAGCCTGCTTGAAGACCCTGAAACATAATTGATTGTTACAACGGGACCTTCCGATGAACTATTGTCTCTTCGTGCAATTACTAGCGGTATCCCCAAATTTCTTGCAGTCATCAGAGCTATCGGTATGCCTTTTGTTTCAACCGTAACTACAAAATCAGCGTTTAGATTTCTTAACTTTGTAGCAAGTATCTCGCTCATTTTCCCAACGTATTTTGGATCTGAAAGTATGTCCACCGTATAGATGAAATCTCCCGGGAGGACTCTTTCTTCTTTAGAAAGCTTTTCGCATATGTTTAAAAGGAACTTATAGGCATCCTCATCCGAAACATTTTGTAAAAACCTGACACCGCCTGCTGCTCCTGCTACTGTTTCAATTTTACCAAGTCCGAACTTTTCAATTATGCTCTTTATCGATGCAATATCTTCGCTAATGGATGATTTTGCTGCTCCGAACATTTCGCAAAAGGCAGGGTAAGAGTATAGCGTATTAGGGTTTTCTGTTAATATGCGTATCATAGCACCTATGCGTTCGCTCCTCTTAGTTTTCATAACATTTCTACCCTCTTATCACAAATATTTATTCTCATTTTATATTATTTGTACGGATTCTACAATATATTCTTTAAATTCTCATGTCACACTTGATAATTATCTTGCATAGTGAGTATAATAAGTTGGTAAAAAAGCATACGCATATGGAGTGAATATAGTGTTAGACGAAATACATATAAACGATTATAAAGGAAAAAGATTACATTTCATAGGCATAGGCGGCTGTTCAATGAACGGGCTGGCTATGATACTAAAAGCAAAAGGATACAGGATTACAGGTTCAGATAAAAGCCGATCTTCATATACAGATAGACTAATAGAAAATAATATACCCGTAGCAATTGGCCATGATGCAAAAAATGTAGATGGTGCAGATATTGTTATATACACGGCTGCAGTACCCAAAGATAATGTAGAGATGCTAAGAGCAAAAGAACTTGGCATACCAACAATAGAACGCGCTAATCTTTTAGGGCAAATGACAAATCAATATGAAACTGTCATCGGCGTAAGCGGATGCCACGGGAAAACGACCATAACCTCAATGCTTGCTCTTATATTAAGCGAAGCAAAAAAAGATCCTACAGTACATATAGGCGGAGAAGTTCCGTTCCTTAACGGCGGCATAAAAATAGGAAAATCAGAAATATTCTTAACTGAGGCTTGTGAGTATGTAGAAAGCTTTTTAAAACTGCATCCCACAATAGAAGTAGTTAACAATATTGATGACGACCATCTCGACTATTACAAAGACATAGAGCAAATCTATAACGCATTCAAAAAATTCGTTAATTTGCTGCCAAAAGAAGCACTTTTGGTCGGCTGCATAGACGATCCGCGCGTTAAAAAGCTAGTTGACGGCGCATCTTGCAATACTATTTCTTATGGCTTAAGCGGCGGTGATTATACAGCTAAAGAAATAACATATGATGAAAACGGAAATGCGACATTCATGTTATGTGTAAATGGTGAAAATGTACAGAAAATTATTTTGCATATACCGGGCGAGCACAACATAATAAATGCTCTTGCTTCTTTGGCTGTCGCTCATTATCTTGGCGTAAGCTATAAAGATATTGCCGGTGCTTTGAGCATATACAGACTTACAAAACGTCGCTATGAGTACTACGGTACTGTAGACGGAGTTAAGATATATCACGACTACGCACATCACCCAAGCGAAATAATTGCAACTTTAAAAGCTGCTGATAAGCAACCTCACAAAAAGATATACTGTATTTTTCAATGCTATCTTTACTCTAGAGCTAAAACACTTCTAAATAAGTACGCTTCATCGTTTGATCTTGCAGATGAAGTCATTATCCCTGATATATATCCTGGCAGAGAAAAGGATCCTGGCGACATACATGCAAAAGATATCGTAGAAGCAATAAAGAAGCATGGCGAAGCATGCGTATACATACAAAGCTTTGAAGATATTAGAGACTACCTAAAGTCTAAGTGGCAGCCCGGTGATATAGTCATTACAATGGGTGCAGGCGACGTAGACCAGCAGACATACAAACTATTAAAATAATCCATAATAAACATAAAAAAGCAGCCACTTGGCTGCTTTTTTATGCATTAAAACTTAAATATCTAATTTCATTTGTTTGACGTTGTTAAACAGCGGGCTAACTGATTCTCTGTTATGTATACGTCTTATAGTTTCTGAGAAAAGCGGTGCAACGGAAACGATCTTTATTTTAGGGCAATTCTTTACATGAGGATTGTCTACGGAGTCCGTTGATATAAGAAGCTCTATGTCGCTTTTCATAAGTTTTTCTACGCCTTTGTCACTTAGAAGTATATGGGACAATGCTGCAAATATGCGCTTAGCGCCTTTTTCTTTTAGTTCTCTTGCAAGATCGATAAGCGTTCCGCCTGAAATAGTAAAATCATCTACTATAAGTACGTCTTTGTCCTTTACGTTTCCTATTATTTCAAGCACTTTTGCATTTTCGTCATGCCCACTTCTTGTCTTGTCGCCTATCGCAACAGAAACATTCAAATATTCAGCATATGCTCTTGCATTTTTTGCAAAGCCAGCATCCGGTGAAACTACCACGAGATTATCTGAGAGCTTTTCATCTAAAACATAATTGCAAAGTATCGGCATTGCCGTAAGATTATCTACAGGTTTTTTGAAAAATCCCTGTACTTGTGGCGAATGAAGATCCATAGTAACCACTCTGTCTGCTCCGGCGAGCTCTATGCACTCTGCGCATACTCTTGCTCTGATCGAAACACGTGGTTCGTCTTTCTTATCGCCTTTTGCATATCCAAAATAAGGTATAATTGCGGTGACAGAATCTGCGCTTGCTCTTTTAAACGCGTCCATCCAAAAAAGTACTTCTACGAATTCATTGTTCGGATCCAGCCCTATTGGTAATAAGAGGTATACATCTTTGTCTCTTACGGATTCGTTTATGCGAACAAATGTATTGCCCTCGGAAAACTTAATTACGATCGAATCCCCCAATTGTGCTCCAAGACAGTCGCACATTTTTTGGGCAAAAGCCTTACCTGTGCTGCCAGCAAAAATTTTTATTTCTCCATGGCCTGTGCTCAGCATTAAAACACCTCCAAATATATGTCAAGCAGTATTAATTTGTTACATTTAATTCTAACATACTTGACACTTTAATATCAATCTAATCGACAGCATTTTTATACATTATTTGCACTATTTGAAACATGGAAAATATTAATTTGGTTGAATTTTAAATATAAAGGATTGTTAATTATAATTTTTATATCCTTAGTCTACTATTGCCGATAATAATTCGTCATTATGTTTATTATGTGCAGTTTATTAACAAAGTATCTAGGCAAATTACGCAGATCGATTTTTTAATAGCAAAAGGTGAGCCACTTTCTTTTCAAAATTTTCAATTATTATTTTAAACACATCTATTTACCGTATAATCAACTCAAGTTTTATTTTTTATACTACAGGTTACAAACTTCGTTCCTCTACTTCTATACTTCATTCTTATATCCCACTTTCATAAGCGTTCAAATAAGTTTAGTAAAAATAATTATTTTTTAGTCTGCATTTCGGGAGGATTATACTATGAAAATGCTCAGGTAATCGTTCTGACACTTGTTTTGTGTCTGCTTATACTTACCGGATGTTCTCCTTAAGTCACTTCTTCAAATACACCTACTCAAACTCTTACATCAAGTGCTCAGGCAACTTTAAACATAACAGCTCAGGTTTCAAAGCAAGTCATATACAATAGAGGCAGTATTACTTTAACATCTGAATCCCTTGGCGTAGAAACCGCATCAAGTTCAATAACTGTTGACGGTGTTTCAAAGACTATTGAAAATACTTTTTCCGTTTTCAATTCAAGTATGAATAACACCAACAAGCAATGCGTAACCTTAAAAGCTTGCGGCGTTGAAGTAAATGGCATCACAACAAACAGTTTTGCAAGTATCCTGCAAGCGGAACCAAGCAAAACCCGGCAAGGCAATTTGAGATTAGTCAGCGCAAATATATCTTACCTGTCTAAAATAAAAGATATATCAAACATAGCATTTACTCTTTATTTAAGTAATGCCGATACTCGTTAGTCATAGCCGCCGTTCCGATTTCATTAAATGCCAGTATGGCAGGCAGCTATTTCAAAAAAAACCGATATACAAAGCGCTGTTGTTTATAATGAGAACGGTATTAAAATACTATGCCTAGGTAAAGATGAAAATCGTCTTTATTGAATTTTCGGCCCCCGCCTTTTACTCGATATAGAAAATAGCACAGATAATATAATCAATATTGATGTATCATATGAAGGTACTCAAAACGAGCGAACATATGATAACTTAGGCCTTTTAAGTGTCAGCTATATCCAGCCCGGCACATATTCATACTCAGTTTTCATTCCGGACAGCTGTTTTTCAGGAAGACTAGATATGCTTAAAACAGATATCTATAAAGCAGAATGTAAATTCGTTGTCAAAGAGTTTTTGACAAGCACTGAAATACTAAAAGACTAGTTAATGACACTTAAATTATTGTGATATATTATAATAATCCTGAATATATCTTCGTTTCCTTTTAATTTCAGAATAGTAAAGTAACTAACGACTCGTCTTAGTCTTAGCTTTGAAACTATCAGAACGTTCAAATATCTCATTGATGCTTTTTATTACATATTCATTTTTGATGAGCACCGGCGAATATATTTCATGAGGAAGCCCGTGTGTGTCACTTCCTGCTGTACAGTATAAGTGCCGGTCTTCACAAATACTTATAATATATAAACTGTAAGCTTCATCCTGTGACGGGTGATACGCTTCTATCCCGCCCAGTCCCATCTCTTTTAGTTCGTCAATAAATCTGATGAGATCTTGTCTATGCAACGATAAAAAAATAGGATGTGCAAGTACAGCTATGCCGCCGCTTTCCTTAATTGCTGCAATACATTTTTCTTTTTCTAAAAGCTCTCTCTCACAATATGCAGCTCTGCCTTTTGAAAGAAACTTTTCAAAAGCGTTTTCCACATCTACTGCGTAGCCATTTTTTATAAGTTCTTTTGCAATATGCACTCTGCCGAATGTGTCAGAATCGTAATTACCAAGCATCTCATCATAATCCAAATCAATGCCGATTTTATTGAGCTTTTTAACAATGCACTTGTTCCTATGCACTCTTTCTTCTTTCATATATGCAAATATATCATTAATCGGCTTAGCATTCCTATCAAAGCCATAGCCCAATATGTGCAGCTCTTTATCGTACTTTGCGCTTAATTCAACGCCTGTTATTATTTTTATATCTTCATAACTGCTCCCTATTTCGCTATAGCCAGCTATCGTATCATGATCCGCTAAAGACATCTTGCAGACTCCTCTGTCTATTGCCTGCTTTATGCAATTCTCAGGAGAAAGCGCTCCATCGGAAGCAGTAGAATGTATATGCATATCTACACATCTATCATTTTTTATCATTAGTTTTCGCCATGAATTTGTCTTTCTGAACGATGAATCTTGAATGAACTGATTTTCCTATGATACCTGCTTCATCCTTTGCTTCTATATGAAATATTATCTTTCTTTCGTCTACTTCTATAACTGAAGCCCTAGCATAGACTTTCATTCCTACAGGCGATGCAGATATATGCTGCACATCCATTTTAATACCAACAGTTGTCGTATTCTTTTCAAGACTGTTCTCTAAAGCATTGCATGCTGCTTCTTCCATAAGGGCTACCAAAGCCGGCGTTGAAAACACTTCAAGTGATCCGCTTTTCATTGCTAAAGCCGTATTTTCTTTTGTGACTACCCCTTCAGCTTTGCCCGTCATCCCAACATTTATCATTAAAGCACCTCTTTTTATTTATTATCACGCTTTTAGAATATATCAAAACAGCCCAACATACAATATTTGCATTAAAAAGTTATTGCGAAAAGTAACGTAAAATGCTATACTTGTTATTGCAATTGTTTGGCGGCGTAGCTCAGTTGGCTAGAGCATTCGGTTCATACCCGAAGTGTCAGCGGTTCAAATCCGTTCGCCGCTACCATTTATAAGCTGCTGTTAGAGCAGCTTTTTTATTATATTTTTAGGAGCAATCATATGGTAGAACCAAATGTTTCCCATCAAATACACTTATCAAAAAAATACACATTCAAAAAAGCTCTTGTTGCTACGATACCCGTTATGTTTGGCTATATCCCAACAGGTATAGCTTTCAGCATGCTTATGATGAGCTGCGGCTACGGTCCGCTTTTGACTGTCTTTATGAGCCTTCTTGTATATGCAGGTTCTATGCAGTTTTTATCAGTAGAATTGTTTGCTACAGGCGCTTCTTTTATCCAGATAGCACTTTTGACATTCCTTGTAAATGCAAGGCACATATTCTATGGGCTTTCATTATTCAAAATGTTCGACAAACAAGGTAAAAGAAAGCCATATATGATATACACGCTTACCGATGAAACATATGCCCTATTCACATCCGGGAAAGTACCTGAAGGTGTAGATGAAATAAATTATTATTTTTATATAACTATGCTTGATCACTTTTATTGGGTATTCGGAACATGTATAGGAGCAGTTATAGGCTCATCGCTTACTATAAACACAGCAGGAATGGACTTTGCTCTTACTGCAATGTTTACCGTCATGCTCCTTGAGCAGATACTTTCAAAAACGCCTAATATAATTTTCCTTATAAGCGCTGCTTCGGGTTTAGCATGCATAATACTGTTTCCTTCAAATGTCATGCTACTCTCTTCAATCTTTTTGGCGCTTATACTTACAATAGTATTCAGAAAGGCGGTACAGAAAAATGCTGAGCAGTAATGAAGCTATAATAGCAATGATAATAATGAGTGCCGTAACGTTTTTTGTCAGAGCGTTGCCTTTCCTTGTATTCAAAAACAGGCAGCCAAATGATACTATAGTTTATATAGGTAAATACGCACCGGCTGTAATCATAACGATCCTTGTGCTTTATTGTCTAAAGGATGCTTTTTATCCTCTTTCAACAGCCGCTATACCACAGGTTATATGCCTTGCCGCTGTTGTGCTTCTGCATCTTAAATTCAGGAATTCACTTATAAGCATATTTGGTGGTACAATATTGTATATGTTCCTTATACAAGTTGTATTTATTTGATATGAAGCGATTTTATTCCTAGTATCTGTACAGAATGTGATTCTTAAATAGTTGGAGATTATCAAACATATAGCTAGGAAACACGTGGATATCGCTCTTATTGAGGAGATATACCGATCACTAAAGGAACAGCAAGCCATTTTAGCAAAGCAATCTTTTCATTGATTGCTTCTACTTGCCCTACGGTATTGTAACTTTTTTTGTTAAACCTACAATAAATTTGGAAAATTCTCAGAAAATAAACAAGAGCCCATACAGGCTCTTATATTGTTTCCTGATCATTTCCTGATGTCAGTTTTTCTGCTTCTATTGCCGGCTTTTGGTCTTTCACTTTGAAGTTTGGCAAGCATATGTTGTATTTCATACATTCAAACCTAATAATCATTGTTATTGCTGATGATATATAAAGCGTTGCAACAGATCCAACATAACCGTAAATAAGATACCCTATCGCTGCTCCGATTATAGATGCTAAGGCGTATACTTCTTCTTTTAATATGAACGGTATCCTCATTGCCAGAACGTCTCGGATAACGCCCCCTCCGCAGGCAGTAAGCAATCCTGTTGTAATAGCCAAAAATGGTTTGTCAGGATAAAATTTCAGTCCCGTAACAAGTCCTATTCCGGTGAAAACTCCCAGACCAATAGCATCAAAATGCCTCATACTATACAGAATCTTTTCCGCAAATTCAAGAGTGGATTTTTTGTATACAATCATTATAACTATAGAAGTTCCTATAGCAAGAAGGATATAGACAGGATTCGACAATCCCACCGGAGGCAGGTTGCCTACCACAACATCTCTCAAAAGGCCTCCGCCCATCGTAACCACAATGGCCAAAATAAAAACACCGAGGATATCCATTTCTTTTTTTATCCCTAATACTGCACCGGATGCAGCAAAAGCTATAGACCCCAGTATTTCCAAAAAAAATGATAAATCCAACACCTTTCACCTGTCTTCATTATAATATTTATATTTTTTAACTCGCCTCTATATATTATATTTTTTGAGGAAATAAATCAATGTTTATGGCATTATATTACTGTATTTACAGTACAATTCTAACTGCCAATATTACAAATTTATTCTTTACAAAGCATTTTTCAAGGTATACTATTTATTTATAGACAATAATCTCGTTAGGTGAGGTTACCCTATAGAAAAACGCTATCACCCAGAAATGTCGAAAGACGCCAATGGGTAAGCAGATATCACCGAATTAAGGTTTTATCTAGTATAGCTGACATGATCTACGCTATAGGATGCTAAAGCTCAACGACAGGGCCTGATATGTTTTTTATTTTTCCTTGTCGTACATGGCGAGGTTTTTTATTGCAAATTATCACCGAAAGGATGGTGGCGACTGTGGACGACCCCTCGAGTCGAAGACGTAAATTATTTTCACAAAAAAAACACATAATAAGCGTTAGCAGGCGCTGCCTATTTAGTGCGTCTGCTTCCTCTTAAAAAAAGGAGGTATCAGAATGCAAGAAAGATTAATCGAGCTTGTAAATGAGAACGCTCTAAAAGAGCTGAGAACTATACTTAAGGACATGAACGAAGTAGATATAGCTCAATTATTTGAGAACATTGACAGAGAGAATATAGTAAAAATATTCAGACTCATGCCTAAAGAACAGGCAGCAGAGGTGTTTGCCTATCTGTCTGCTGAAACACAGCAATTAATAGTTGAAACTATTACCGATAAAGAAATTGCTGTGATTCTAGATGAACTGTTTTTGGACGATACAGTAGACTTCATAGATGAAATGCCCGCAAACGTCGTAAAAAGAGTTCTAAAAAACGCAAGCCCAGAAACAAGGAAATATATAAATACTTTTCTTCAGTATGCAGACGATACAGCAGGAAGCGTAATGACAATCGAGTTTGTAGACCTTAGAAAAGAAATGACCGTTGCGGAAGCATTTAGCCACATAAGGAAAACAGGTATAGATAAAGAAACGATATATACATGCTATGTAACTGATAAAAATAGACGTCTTGAAGGTATAGTGTCTGTCAGAAAATTATTGCTCAGCAAAGATGAAGAGCTAATCGGTAACATAATGAAATCGAACGTTATTTATCTTACCACTTCAGATGACCAGGAAGTCGTTGGTAATATGTTTTCAAAATACGGACTCATATCTATACCGGTAGTTGACAGTGAAACAAGACTTGTCGGGATAGTAACGATCGATGATGCTCTTGAAATCATAAAACAAGAGGCTACAGAAGACTTTGAAAAGATGGCCGCTATGACGCCATCTGAAAAGCCTTATCTTAAGACCGGTGTGTTTGAGCTGGCAAAGCACAGAATACTTTGGCTGCTTATACTTATGATATCTGCCACATTTACCGGCGGTATCATGAAAGGTTATGAAGATGTTCTTTCTTCAATGATAGTGCTATCTGTCTTTATCCCAATGCTTATGGATACGGGAGGCAATGCCGGCTCACAGTCCGCAACACTTATAATCCGTGGTCTTGCACTTAACGAAATACAAACAAGAGATTGGTATAAAGTGGCATTAAAAGAATTATGTGTTGCACTTGTTGCAGGATCAGTACTTGCTGTAGTCAACTACTTCCGTATAATTCTATTTAACATGGGCTCATCACAAATTGCTGTTGTTGTATCTTTAAGCGTCTTGTTTACCGTAGTGATGGCAAAAGTCGTTGGTTCAATGCTTCCTATATTAGCAAATAAAATCAAAATAGACCCTGCAATAATGGCTTCTCCACTTATTACTACAATAGTTGACGCATTGGCATTGTTTGTTTACTTCTCATTCTCAAGGGCTCTTTTAGGGATTTAAGATTTTAGGCTATGTTTTTTATGCATAGCCTTTTTTTAAGTAATTCATTGTATTCAAAGGAGATAGGTAATGATGGATGATTTTACTTTGTCAATATTAAAATCGAGTACCCAGTTAAAAACAAATGGGTTTCTCTCAAGGCAGACACATGCAAAATGCCCGGCGGTAAAATAGTAACTACGTATTATGTGCTCAAATATCCTGCGTGGGTTAATGTAGCAGTTCTAACAAAAAAAAGGCCGTTTTAGTTCGACAGTATCGCCACGGCTTAAAAAAACTCTTTTTGCATCTGCAATATAGTTCTGTCAAATCCTCTGATGTTCCTCCAACTGAAGCCATTAAAAGAAAATTGCTTGAAGAAACAGGGCATACAAGCAAAGAGCTTATTAATGCATATACAATACCTGCAAACACAGCAAATCACGTTAATTTAGTTTATTGCTTTCTTGTTTTGAATGCTGAATTGGTAGGTACACCTCATTTAAATGATACCGAGCAAATAGAAGCAGTATCATAAAACCATTGAAGGAAGCCATTAAATCTCTAAATAAAATGAATTATTATAGGCATTGCGCATTTCGTCGTTATTCAAATCTTTATTATATTTTAATATCATAAGCCTTAAAGTTTCACTCTGAAAACAAATGAACCGCAGGTTCAATGTCTGAGGTTCATTTGTATATTGCATAATCAGCTTATAGATCCATATCCCAGCGTTCTTCTTTTACTAAATAATCAGCCCATTCATTATTATCCGATGTCTCTGTCATTTTAAACCCGCGTTGCCTGTAAATGTGACGAGCAGCCTCAAGTATGCTTACTGTCAGTAAAAATACATGCTTATAACCTTTTTCTTTGCAGAAATCGATCGCTGTATTCAACATCTTTTGTCCCAGACCAATTCCCCTCATATACGGTTCTATAAGGAACCATCTTAGCTGAGCTGTATCCTCGTCTGCTTTTACAACGGCAATAACGCCTACCTGTTTACCGTCTTTCTCAGCTATCCATATATTTTCTCTTTTTTCATCATGGTGCTTATTGAATTTATTGACATATATACTTACATACTCAGTAAACCTAGGCAAAAAATTATATTCTGTCTGATACAGGACTTCATGCCTGTTAATAATATAATCTATATCTTTTTGCTCATAATTCCTTAATATTACACCGCTACACCCATAAGCCAATGTTCTCTTTATATATTTAAAAGATTCGATCAATTTCCCTTTTTCCGCAACTGTTAAATGTTCCGTTAATTTTTGTATCTGCTCGCTTGACCTCTTTTCAAGCAAAGATAGCTCTTCTTTGCCTTTTTCGGTTAAACTAAGATCGACCATACGACCGTCTTCAATAGAATTTTCTTTTTTAATAAGACCGTCTGTTTCAAAACTATTCAATATCCTGCTCATGTAGCCTCTATCTATGTCCAACTGACCAGTCAGACTATTTGCAGTGCATTTCCCTGTTTTACCTATCTCAAATAATATCCGTGCTTCCGTAAGTGAATAAGGGCTGTCCAAAATGCACTGATCCAGCAATCCTATTATGTTCGTATAGAATCTGCTGAAACTTCTTACTTCTGATACAACAAGCTCGTCTTTTTCCCCCATAAAACAACACCTGCTTCCATTTTTTTAATACAAGGATAAGCATATTGCTTGACTTTGTCAACTATTTGTTTGCTTATAGCTCTTGTTTTTTTCACGGCGTATGCTAGACTAAAATCGTAAAAACGTAAAATATCTGTAATTGATTGTTTTACAGTGCTAAAGAGAAAATTCAATCTTTCTTTAGGAGGTTAATTAAATGAATGTGTTCGATATACTTGGGCCAATAATGGTAGGTCCTTCAAGTTCTCACACAGCTGGCGCAGCACGTATAGCTTTTGTCGCAAGACAGATACTAGGAGAAGATGTACGGAATGCTCATATCCTTCTTCATGGTTCATTTGCTAAAACGTATAAGGGGCATGGAACTGATAAAGCACTTATAGGCGGCCTGCTTGGGATGTATCCTGATGACGATCGTATAAGAGACTCTTTCAAATATGCGCAGCAAAGATCGCTTGACTACACATTCGAGCCTACAGACCTAGGTGATGTACATCCAAACACAGTTAAGCTCAACTTGGAAGGCATAAGCGGTAAAAAAATAGAAGTAACAGGCTGCTCTATAGGCGGAGGGAACATAAAGATAACAAATATCGATAATATACCAGTAGACTTTTCCGGAAATAACCCAACGCTTATTCTTCCGCACATAGACAGACCAGGTGTTATAGCGGCTGTAACTAAAATACTGGCAGACAAAGATATAAACATTGGTACAATGAAGGTATTTAGGGCAGATAAAGCCGATTATTCAATCATGGTAATAGAAACAGACGAGCTTATTTATGATGAAACTATACAAAAACTTGGTGAACTCGACAGCATAATAAAAACTATGCTTATAAGACCACTTTAGATTTAGGAGGATAAATATGCCATACTATACTAAAATAGATCAGCTTGTAAAAGCTGCGATTGATAACAATATGACTATAGGAGAACTTACTCTGAAAGAAGAAGCTAAAAACAGTGGAAAGTCAGTCGAAGAATGCTATGACAGAATGGAAAAGCAACTTATCGTAATGGAGCAAGCTATCAATGAAGGCATAAAAAATACAGCAAAATCACCCAGCGGTCTTACTGGCGGAGATGCAGCAAAACTGAACGCATATGCATCCAGAAAAACCATAGGAGGCAAAATCATGGTCAACGCGATTGCTGCTTCTATTGCCGTTTCTGAAGTTAATGCAAACATGGGAAGGATAGTTGCTGCCCCTACCGCTGGTTCATGCGGTATAATGCCGGGCGCTATCATCTCTATAATGAACGAATACAATATTGACAGGCGAAAGGCCGTTTTGGCTCTTTTTACTGCTTCAGCAATAGGTATGGTCATCTCTACAAATGCTACAGTTGCCGGTGCCGAAGGCGGATGTCAGGCAGAGTGCGGAGCCGCTTCCGCTATGTGTGCTGCTGCTCTTGTAGAAATGTTTGATGGTACACCTGATCAAGCTGCTGAAGCAGCTGCTTTGGCCCTTAAAAATCTACTGGGACTTGCCTGCGACCCTGTAGCAGGACTTGTAGAGGTTCCATGCGTAAAGAGAAACGGCTTTTGCGCCACTCATTCAATCGCCGCAGCGGACATGGCCCTTGCAGGCGTTAAAAGCGTCATACCTCCTGACGAAATAGTAGACGCTATGTACAGAATAGGCAAAGAGATGCCTTCATCTATAAAAGAAACAGCGATGGGTGGACTTGCAACATCTCCTACAGGAAGAGCATTTGCCAAAAAAATACTTGGCTAATAAGATAAAAGAGGAGTAACTGCTCCTCTTTTATCTTTTAAAATTCTGCTACCCTTTTCCCCACAACCACATCATTATCATTGTATATCAGATCGGTATAAAGATCTTTTAGCTTTTTAACAATATCTTTGTTCTTATAGTTTAATTTTTCGAATAAATTTATTACAATCTGAGCAAGCAATATGTCGTCTTCGCATCCATCTTCTACTTTTATCGCTATCCCTAACCGCTCTTTTTTTAGACCAATATCAAGCACAGCGCATGCTCCGTCTTTGCATATTATATTTTCGTCTTCATTCAAAACAGAGCATAACCGATTTGTACCTCTTATATATTTGCTGTTTCTATTGATAAGCAGCGTTAGTCTCTCAATAGCCTCTCTTGTAGTTTTATCTTCAACAAGATAAGGGCAGGCCAGCTTGAGATACGATATAGCCATATTCTTTATAGGCACAGCAAAAACAGGTACCCCGCATCCGTCTGTGCCTATTACTACTTTGTTTTTGGGGTAATCTGTCAGATAAGAAATCTCTCCTAGGACTTCCTGCTGTGCCGGATGTTCTACCATCCAGTAATTCTGATAATCAGGCCCATATTCCCTTGCTAAAAGCAACAATGCCGTATGCTTTCCTGCACAGTTATGATATATCTTTCTCTGGGGCTTTCCTTCACGGATCAGCCTTTCCGTTGTGGTAAAATCCAATGGATATGTCGGTTTCATAACCATATCCAGTTCTATAAGTCCTGCTTTTGCCTGCGCTTCTTCAAGTGCTTCTATTAGATAGTCCTCTCCGTTATGTGAACTGGCCAATACAACTGTCTGCTGCTCTGTAAAATTATATTTTATATCCAATTTTCTCTTAATAACTGGGAGCAGCTGAATCGGCTTTGAAGCAGCTCGATAATATACAAAATTATTGGTATTTCCTACGCTAAATACAATTTTTCTATTCTCATCGACAACACAAATAAACCCTCTTCTTGAATTCTCGACTATATCTCCTCTATATTCATTGACCAATACTTCAGACATACAAATACCTCCAAAATATTTTATAAATGCGTAAATTCATATAGAAATACTTTATTGTTTACAGTATCATATGCAAAATTTGTTTTCAACACTCTAGTTGAGTATATATAAGCCAAATTCATCAGAAACGCAAATTTGTTTTGTACTCTCTACAATTTGTTATATAATAAATCAAAGGAGATATTTAGTATTTTCTCATGATACAGCAAATATAAATCTTAAACAAAAGCTTAAAAATGTGAGGTGTCTACAATGGATGAATTAAATTTAATTTATTGCAGCGACGCAGATCTCGACATCTTAGCTAGCCTTAATAAACAACTTATCGAAGACGAGCAAAGTGACAACAAAATGAATGTAGCGCAGCTTAAGGAAAGAATGCATGGATTTATTCATGGTGAGTACAGCGCATATCTGTTTAAAGATAAAGATACGATAGTAGGTTATGCGCTTGTTAAAAACACCCAATCGCCTATCTACTTAAGGCAATTTTTCATCTGCAGAGAACACAGAAAAAAAGGTTATGGTACTCTCGCTTTTAATAAGCTTTTGGAAGCACTCAAAATAAATACAATAGATATAGAAGTGCTTTGCTGGAACAAACCCGGCAAATCTTTTTGGGATTCTTTAGGTTTTAAAGAAAGAAGCATTTATATGCGACTTGAAAAATAGAGGCACATAAAAAAGTCTTTGCACAAACAAAAGCTTTTTATTTTTGCTTAAGCTTTCTTAATTCTTTTTCTCTTAAATATTCCATTCTTTCATTATAAGAATAAATACACCCGCAGAATTTTTGCCTGTATAACCCCAAATCTTTTGCTTCCTGCTGACCTTTTCTGTATCCGTCTCTAAAATCTCTGTAATAAAATTCTACCCCTGCTTTCTCTCCTGCTTTTTCAGCAAGTTCACGGATAAGGTCATGTTTTTGATAAGGACTTACAAGCAGTGATGTCGTAAAAGCATCATACCCTTTTTCTGCTGCAAATTCAGCAGCTTTATTAAGTCTTAATGTATAGCACATAGTACATCTGTCTATTTCAGATCCCTTGAATTTTTCCCATTTATCCTGCATGAATCCCTCGAAATAATGCACCTTCAGCTCCGCAAGTCTAGAATATTCTTCAACAGTCTCTTTTCTATGATCGTATTCCTCAAGCGGATGTATATTAGGATTATAGAATAAACCTTCGACATTTATATTTTCGCTTCTAAGCAGGCCTGTAGGATAAACAGCACAGGGCGCACAGCACATATGCATAAGTAATTTCATTTTATCATTCCTCTTACTATCTCTTGTTATAACAGTTTAGAAAGCGGCAAATAATCTTTATTATCAAGCAGTTCTTTATTCAATTTCCCGTCTGCATATTTTAATAGAAACACATTTGAGTCAGGATTGCTCTTTATTGTCTTAAATCTGTCATCTTCTATTACCACTGCGCTGTTGTTTTGCGATGCTATGCCATTCAATCCTGTTGCAAAGAGCATTTTATCAAAGCTGTCACGCCCTATTTCATTGTAATGAGGACAAAATGCCGCATTTATTATACCGATTCCTTTTGTTATAATAAACTTTCATGCTTTATCACCGGTGAATCTGTTACTGTCGCTGTGGCCAAATTTGAACCAGCATATAGCACCAGCACTTAATCCTGAAAGAACAGTACCGTTCTCATAAGCTTTTTTTAAATATAAATCCACTTTATTTTTTCCCCAAAGATCTATCATCATAGCGGTATTCCCACCGCCTACATATATAATGTCCGCCGAAAGTATTTTTTCTTCAATCGCAGAAGCACTTGTTTTTTCTTCTATCAATTTCAAAACATCTGTTTTACAGCCGAGTGTATTTCCATAGACATTCTCAAATACTTCAATATATTCTTCTCTATCACTGCTTGCAGTTGGTATAAACAACGCTTTTGGCTTATCTTTACCCGAAAAATCAACTATAAATCTATCCATTTCCAGCGTTTCGTTTAAGCGTAGTTCTCCTCCGCCAATTGCAACTATTTTACCCATAACCTCACTTCTTTCTAGGAAACATTATATATTTGTTAAGTGAATATTTCCACTAAGCGACTCAAAATATTGCTTAGTAATAGCATAAAATGAATGTATATAATTGCTTATATCATACAAAAAAAGCCTGAGATCTCTATCGGTCTCCTGCTTTTTTATTATAAACGCTGATAATATGTATGTATGCTCTATATATCTGTCTTATCTCAGCTCATTGTTTCTGCGTTTTCATATATTTTTTCGATCTCTTCTTTGGGAATTACCTTTACCATAATATAAGCCATAATTATTATTCCAGGTATATCAAGCAACAGTCTTACCAGAGCAAATTTTATTCCAAGAGCAGATAATTCAAACAAAAACATAGGTATTTTAGTTGTTGACCATGCGCCTATGAAAATAAGTATGTTACTGAATTTTACTCCCTTTTTCATAAATACAGCTGCAACAGGAAACGCTCCATATAAAGGTCCCGCAGTAGCCGAGCCAAGGAAAATAGACAGTGCAATCCCTTTTAATCCGGATCCTTCGCCCATATATTTAACCATAGTTTCCTTGGGCACCCATACGTCTAATAGACCTAGAAGCACAAAAATAGGTGGCAGTACCAATAACATTTCCTTTAGCGTATAAGCCGAAACACTGATCGCCTTATAACCTATATCAAAATTGACTAATGTAAGCACTACGATAGATAACAGTACTATAATAAAAGCTCTATACCTTTTTAATAATGCTTTTAGTTTATCTTTCATGCGCCAGTCACCACCATTCCTATTATAAACGCTACAAACAATGAGAACAAAAATGCCAAAGCATTTCTAAAAATGGTAAGTCTTTTCCCAAAATATTTTATTTCCACTGGAAAAGTAACAACGCCCACCATCATAAGCGTGGAAACAAAAGCGGCTATCTGCATATATCCTGCTCCGCTTTGAAGCAGCATAGCTGCAGTCGGAAAAGCCACAAACCCCGGTATAAGAGTTACCGAACCAATAACTGCTGCCAGCAAGACTCCAAGCCATCCTGACTGCGACCCGATTATTTTTGAAATGATGTCCGCATTAAGTATTGCAAGCAAAACTCCTACGAATAATATGACGACAAGAAACTGAGGCAGTATGTTTTCAAAAGATTTCCAAGCTTTTTTAAGCGACATTTTCGTTTTCCCTTTATCCTTTGTGTAAGAAACAAAAAGCAAAAGAGCAACTGTACCATATAATATGTAAGAACTCAAATTGTACCTCCTAAAATAATCATGTCTGCAAAGATACTAAATGCAAAACCTATTTTACGGAACAAAAAGTAACCCAAAAGAATACTATGTTTTTTATTCTTCGCCGCATTCTCCACGATGCTGATGCTGATTGCAAACGGATCCGGTCGAAACAAGTTCGCCGTTCAGGTAACTTTCGATTGCTTTGTCAACAGCGCCTGTAGCGCCTGTTATAGTCTCAATATTATTTTCTTTGAATATATCTGTTGCGCCTTGACCCATGCCACCTGCAATAATAACATTAACACCTAGTTCATTTAAAAAATTAGGCAGGAATCCTTTTCTGTGTCCAGGATTTGCTACAAATTCTTTCTTTGTTATTTCATTGTTTTCAACAGTAAAGATATTAAATCCCTCACAATGTCCAAAATGTCCTGTAACCGTATTGCCTTCACATGCAACTGCAATTTTCATAATATTTTCTCCCTTCGGTAGTTGTTTTGTGCATATGCACAAAACAATAATACTATCCTAATTCCCAGCTGTCAATATTTATTATTATAAATCTATTAATACTTATTTGATTTATAATAATTTTGCCCATTCGATCACTTTCCCCATAAATAGTGCTTATGTATTGAAAAGATACCCATTAAATAGTATAATGCATGTTATGAGTTGCAATAGTAATATTGCCTCACTTTTAATGTGACAGATTTGATTTTAGATAAAATAAAGGAGAATATTATGAAAAGAGCATTAATCACAGGAATTACTGGACAAGATGGTTCCTACTTATCTGAATTATTGCTTGAAAAAGGATATACAGTATATGGAATAATGAGACGTAAAAGCGTTGTTGACTATGGCAACGTTGAGCATATCAAAGATAAAATACATTTTATATATGCTGATATGACAGATGTCGTTTCATTAACAAACAGTATGAAAATAGCTCAGCCAGATGAAGTATACAATTTAGCTGCGCAGTCATTTGTATCAACAAGCTGGGAACAACCAATCGCAACAGCTGAAATAGATGCAATAGGCGTAGCAAATATGCTTGAAGCTATTAAAATAATAAAGCCTTCATGCAGATTCTATCAAGCTTCTACTTCTGAGATGTTCGGTCTGGTTCAAGAAATGCCTCAAACCGAAACTACTCCTTTTTATCCAAGAAGCCCTTATGGTGTTGCAAAATTATACGGGCACTGGATAACAAAGAATTACAGAGAAAGCTATAAACTGTTTGCATGCTCAGGTATACTTTTCAACCATGAATCAGAACGCCGCGGCAAAGAATTCGTGACAAGAAAAATAACCGACTCTGTTGCTAGAATAAAACTGGGAATCCAGGATCATCTGGAACTTGGCAATATGGACTCAAAGCGCGACTGGGGCCACTCCAAAGACTACGTTAGAGCGATGTGGCTTATGCTCCAGCAGGATACACCTGACGACTATGTTATAGCCACCAATGAAACACGTTCTGTACGTGAGTTTGCTGAGATAGCATTTAAGCATGTGGGCATAAACATTAAATGGCAAGGAGAAGGTGTGAACGAAGTAGGCATCGACAGCGCTACGGGGAAAACTATAGTGAAGATAAACCCTAAATTCTTTAGACCAGCTGAAGTGGAAATACTGCTTGGTAATCCTGCAAAAGCAGAAAAAGTTCTGGGCTGGAAAAGAGAGATTTCATTTGAAGAACTTGTTTCTAGAATGGTATCAAATGACCTTGAGTTAGTAAGAAAAGAAATCAAACTACAGTCGTTGAAATAAACCATAAAAGGTGATCTGTTTGAAAGCTTTAATTATCGGAGCCGCAGGGTTTGTCGGCAATTACTTAATAGACCATTTGCAAAATGAACGAAAATGGTCTTTGAGTGTTACAAAAATACCAAGCGAGACAATTAGCCATGAGAATTTAGACGTATATGATCTTGATATATTAAAAATCAATGAGACTATAGATCTCTTAAACAAAGTAAGACCTGATTATATTTTTCATCTTGCAGCTCAGAGCTCCGTTGCTCTATCCTGGAAGAATCCTATTTTGACCGTTAACGTAAATGTTAACGGTACTATTAACTTGTTGGATGCTTTGCGTACACTTGATTATAAGCCAAAAGTCCTTCTTATTGGTTCAGGTGAAGAATACGGACGTATAAAGCCTAATGAAACACCTGTTAGCGAAGAAAATGTGCTTCGTCCCGGTAATATATATGCTGTCACAAAAGCAGCACAAAATATGATAGGTCAAATATACTCAAAAGCTTATGATATGGATATAATTATGGTACGTGCTTTTAATCATGTAGGTCCTAACCAGAATCCTTTGTTTGTAGTTGCGGATTTCTGCAAACAGGTAGCTGAGATCGAAGCAGGGAAAAAGGAACCTGTAATATACGTAGGAAACTTAGCAGCAAAAAGGGACTTTACGGATGTACGAGATGTTGTGAGAGCTTATTCAATGCTTATTGAAAATGGAACAAGCGGAGAAATCTATAATGTAGGCAGCGGGAAAACGATTTCGATAAAAGATTTGCTCGATAAAATATTATCCATGTCAGCAAAAGAAATAACAGTAAAAGTAGACCAAAAAAAATTGAGGCCGCTTGACATTCCAACTATCGAAGCTGATATAACGAAATTAGTTGAATGTACAGGCTGGAAAAAATCTATTCCTCTTGAAAGAACAATTGCCGATACGTTAAATTATTGGCGTAAAAATGTATAATTGGTGGGTTAACATAAATTATGAAGATACTCAAAGAGATATATGATTATAGACAGATGATCATCAGCTTAGTGCGAAAAGATTTGCGAGGACGTTATAAAGGCTCTGTTTTAGGTTTTTTGTGGACATTTATCAATCCGTTGCTGCAGTTGGTCGTTTACACATTAGTTTTTTCTGTTTTATTAAAAAACAATATCGATAAATATTATTTGTTCTTATTCGTGGGACTTGTTCCCTGGATCTTTTTTTCTGGATCTCTAACGACCGGATCGATTTCTGTACTAGGTCAAAAAGATTTGGTCAAGAAAATATATTTTCCACGCGAAGTCTTACCTATTTCTTATGTAACGAGCTGCTTTGTAAATATGCTTTTCAGCTTTGTAATAATATTTTTAGTTGTTTTTGTTTCAGGGACAGGCGTAAGTTTAAGAGCACTTTTGTTCTTACCTCTCGTTATGATGGTTGAATATATACTAGCATTAGGAGTGGCACTCCTCACATCAGCGATCACTGTTTATTTTAGAGATATGGAGCATATCTTGGGTATCGTTTCAATGGCTTGGCTTTATTTAACACCTATCATGTATTCAATAGATATCGTCCCTGAAAAATATATGACTTTATTCATGCTAAACCCTATGACGCCAGTTATAGTAGCTTATCGCGATATCATCTACTATAAACAAATCCCCCAAATTTCAACACTTCTTCATGCTTTAGTTTTCGGGTTGATCGTTCTTTTGATTGGCTGGTTCGTGTTTAGTAAACTGAAGAAACACTTTGTGGAGGAATTATAATCGTGAGCGCAATAAGAGTAACAGATGTACACAAAAAATTCAAAGTGTTCTTTGATAAAGGCCAAACGTTTAAAGAAAAAATACTTTTCCGTAATAGAAATTACCATGAAGATCGTTGGGTATTAAGGGGCATTACATTTGAAGTTGAAAAAGGCGAAGCATTAGGTCTTATAGGTGAAAACGGCTGCGGCAAAAGCACACTGCTTAAGCTTATGACAAAAATAATGTACCCTGACCAAGGTGAAATAGAAATAAAGGGCAGAGTTTCCAGCCTTATAGAACTTGGAGCAGGGTTTCATCCTGATATGAGCGGAAGAGAAAACATATATACAAATGCTGCGATATTCGGGTTAACTAAAAAAGAAATAGACGCACGTCTAAATGATATAATTGCATTTTCAGAACTTGAAGAGTTTATAGATAACCCTGTAAGAACATATTCTTCAGGTATGTATATGAGGCTTGCATTTTCTGTGGCTATAAATGTTGATGCAGATGTGCTGCTTATTGATGAAATACTGGCCGTAGGCGATGCTAATTTTCAAAGCAAGTGTTTTGATAAACTGCATGAAATAAAATCAAGAGGTACAACAATCGTTATTGTTTCCCATGCCTTAAATCAAATAGAGCAGATATGCGAACGCTCAATATGGCTTGACGACGGCGTTATCCGTATGATTGGCTCGCCTTACGATGTGCACCCTAAATATATGGAGTTTATGGGTCAAAAGCGCCATGGAACGGCTGTTTCTTCTTCCCCTGCAGAAAATGAAAATGCTAAACCTGAAAATACTGATGAAAACAGTGATAAAGAAAAAAACAGATTCGGTTCAGGAGAAGCCAAGATATTGACTGTTACTTTACACGATGAAGATGGCTCTCCACAGGATGTATTTAAAACAGGCGATCCCATGACAATAAAAATCACATATAAAACAAAACAAACTATACACAAGCCTGCAGTAGGCATAACGATATTCCGCAATGACGGGATAAAATGTTATAGTACTAATACTTATATTGACGGTTTTACAAACATAAGCCTTGAAAATCAGGGCGAAATATTTTGTATTATTGAAAAAAACAATCTAATTGAGGGCGAATATATAATTGATGTTACTATTCAGGCTGAGGACGGCTTTGCTTATGATTATTTAAAAGGTGCACAGCATTTCAAAATGTACGGGAGCCTTAAAGATTCCGGGGTTGTTAGGCTTGAACATCAATGGAACATAGATGAAAATTAAGAGGTATTTCTAAGACTTTTAATATGAGGAACTTATGGAAAATCAGTTTGATAACAATATTGATATGGGAAAATTGATGCCGGAGATATATGAAGCAGTAAAAAGCCGTGGTTATGCTGAAGATATCCCCGCTTTTAGCTGCGTTAATTCCAGTTTTACTGACGGAGATACTGCTTTTGATATGGACGCGTTTCAAAGGAACCTCGAAGAGATAAACGATATGTCTCGCATCCAGGCCAATAGGCCTTTGACTTCAGACAGAAAATCAGCCGGCAGCTTAATTGTCTTTTTTAAAAAAGTCATAAGAAAACTGACTAGATTCTATGTGGAACCCATTGTAGAAGATCAGAACAATTTCAATTATTCTGTTGTAAGATATCTTGACTCTTTGAATGCATATGTGCTTATGCAAGATGCCTGCAATAGAGAATTAAAAGAAGAAAACAAAAAGTTAAAAGCCCAGATAGAAGAACTAAAAAGCGGCACGAATAATAATTAAATATTATTTAAGGAAAATGTATATGAAAATCGTTCAAATATTACCTTCCCTATCGCCTGGTGACGCAGTAAGCAACGATACCATAGCACTGAAGAATGTAATTAGATCTATGGGATATAAAACAGAGATTTATGCTGAAAATATCGACAAACGTATAGATAAGAGCTTGGCTAAACCTCTAAAGAAGCTTAGGCATCTGAATCCAACCGATATTATTATTTACCATAAATCCATAGGAACCGACATCAGTTTTAATATCCCCAAATATAATAGTCGCATAATAATGAGATATCACAATATTACCCCTTCTAAGTTCTTTTTTGGCTATAATAACACTATTGCAAGGCTTACCTCATACGGTATCGACGGAGCAAAATATCTGGCTGACAAGGTCGATTATTGCCTTGCTGATTCGCAGTTCAATAAAAAAGACCTTATAGCTCTGGGATATAAATGTGATATAGACGTACTGCCTATACTTATTCCTTTTGAAGATTACGAGAAAACTCCTTATCAATCCATTATCGATAGATACTCAGATGGTAATGTAAACATACTTTTTGTCGGCAGGATCGCTCCTAATAAAAAACATGAAGATATAATCCGCTCTTTCTATTACTACAAAAAATACATAAACAAAAGCGCAAGACTGTTTTTTGTCGGCTCTTACAAAGGCACTGAAAAATATTATGCACAATTGTTGGAATATGTCCAGATACTAAAACTTGAAGATATATATTTTACAGGGCATATAAAATTCAATGAGATACTTGCTTATTATAAAATTGCTGATATATTTTTATGTTTGAGCGAGCATGAAGGTTTCTGTGTCCCTTTAGTAGAAGCAATGTATTTTAATAAGCCTATCATTGCTTACAACAGCACAGCTACCCCTTATACGCTTGGCGGAAGCGGTATACTCATAAATGATAAGAATCCTAAAGTTGTTGCAGAATTAATAAATAGAGTTTTAAGTGATGATAATCTTAAAGCTGCCATAATAAAAGGCCAAAGAGGACGTCTTGAGCATTTCAGCTATGCAAGAATACGGGATCAGTTCATTGAATATTTAAATAAATTCCTTGAAAAGCAATAAAAAAAAGAAGGTGCCCTAAACACCTTCTTTTTTTTTATTTAGTCTTGCTTTTTACGTCTTGTAATCAGTAGAACAATGCCTGCCAATATCGAAAGAGCTGCAAATCCATACAGCAAATATGGTACTTCTTCACCTGTTTGAGGTATTATAGCTTCATCGACTGCAGTAATCGTAATGCTTACTTTAGCTGGCTGAGAATCTAATTCACCGTCATTGCATATGAATGTGAACGAATCTTTCCCATTATAATCAGCATCAGGCGTATAAGTATATGTTCCATTAGAATTCAACGTAACTTTACCATGTTCTGGAGCCTTATCCAGTTTAAACGTTAATTCATCGCCGTCTATGTCAGAGCCGGTAACTTTACCATTTGCAGCAGTATCTTCCTTTGTTGTTATACTGCTATCCTCAGCTATAGGCGCATCATTTACAGCTTTAACTTCAACTGTTATAGTTGCTGTATCTTCCCCGCCATTTCCGTCTGAAATTGTATACTCGAAGGTTTCTGTTCCATTCCAATCTGCATCAGGTGTATATGTAATACTTCCGTCAGCGTTTATAACTGCTTCGCCATGTGCGGGCGATTGGGCGGATATAACTGATAGAGTATCACCATCGATATCTGTGTCATTGCTCAGTACATCAATATCTATTGCTTTATCTTCGTCTGTGACTGCTGAGTCGTCTGCTGCTATAGGTGAATCATTAACAGGTTTTACTACTATTGTTACTGTAGCTGTATCTGTGCTTTCTTCCTGCTCTTCTTGTAAGACTTCTTTTATACCTTCTGCCTCTTCTTGCGCATCTGTTATTTGATACGTAAATGTATCGGTGCCAAACCAATCAGCTTCAGGAGTATATTTTATCGTCCCATCAGCATTTAATACAGCTGTGCCATGTTGAGGCGCTGATATATCGGTTATGTGTAATGTATCGCCCTCAATATCGGTATCGTTTGCCAATACATCAATATCTATTGCTGCATCTTCATCTGTTTCAGCACTGTCATCCTCTGCTACAGGCGGATCATTCATAGGGAATACCGTCACTGTAACCGTTGCAGTATCTATTTCACCATGACTGTCTGAAATAGTGTATGTAAATGTATCTGTACCATGCCAATTTGCATCCGGCTTATATGTAATGCTGCCATCAGCATTGATTTCAGCTTCACCGTTTGCTGGCTCCGTTGCACTAATTACTGACAATGTATCGCCATCAGCATCTGTGTCGTTTGCAAGCACTTCTATTTTAACATTTACATCTTCATCTGTAGCTGCTGCATCATCAACGGCAATAGGAGCATCGTTTAAAGGAAAAACTATTACTGTTACTTTAGCCGTATCTGTTCCGCCGTGTCCATCTGAAACTGTATACTTAAATGTATCTGTTCCGTGCCAGTTCAAATTAGGCGTATACTTTATTGTATTGTCTGAATTGATGGATACTGTACCATGCAATGCATTGGTTTTGCTTATAACGCTTAACGTATCGCCGTCAATATCAAAATCATTAAACAAGACATTAATGTTAACGGTAGCTTCTTCGTTCGTCAAAGCAAAATCGTCCAGTGCAATCGGAACATCGTTAACAGATATTACTGTTACTTTTACAGTCGCTGTATCATATCCGCCATGTCCATCTGAAATAGTATACGTAAATGCATCTATCCCTTTCCAATTAGGAAATGGCACATATTTAATGGTTTTATCCATGTTTAGGAAGACAATACCATGTAACGGCTGTGTTATCTTCGTAATGCTTAGTGCGTCCCCATCAATATCTGTATCATTTTTCAATACATTAATATTGACCGATACATCTTCATTAGTCGTAGCGGCATCATCTATAGCATCAGGGTTGTCATTTACAGCTTTAACCGCAACAATTACTGTTGCCGTGTCTGTTCCGCCTTGACCGTCTGAAATCGTGTAAGTAAACGTGTCTGTTCCGTTCCAATCTGCATTCGGCGCATATTTTACAGTATTATCCATGTTTACAGTCGCTGTGCCGTGTGCCGGGCTTGTTACTCCTGTTACCGTAAGCGCATCTCCGTCAGGATCTGTATCGTTGTTTAGTACGTTTACATTTACAAAAGTATCTTCATTAGTCGTAGCGGCATCATCTACAGCATCAGGAACTCTGTTTTTTATGTTGTAGTAAACGATAACCGTTGCAGATGGGTATACAACAACCCCATTGTTAGCATCCACAGTACTGTCATATAAATAATCATTGAATGTCTTTATCGGCACTGTGTAAGTTGTTCCAAGCTGTGCTGTTATAGAATCTGTTGCTAATACATTAGCATCGTTTCCTTTTTCTCTATAAGAGAAATCTATTGTATTTATACCTACTTTAGGAACGGCGAAGTCTTTTGAAGCGCTATTGCCATTTGAATCGGTATAATTTAAAGTTGTGGTGCCGTTAGTCGGATATAGTGTTCCATTAACTGCTCCTGATTTGATCTTTACTTTGTAAGATAACGCAATCGTTGCGCCATCACTTACTGTTCCTACGTTCCAAGTAATTCTACGTGTAGACGGATCGTAAGAAGCGGTTGTTCCAGCTGATGGATTCAGGCTGCCTGCTACAAACTCAAATTGGCTTCCTATAGGATCGGTAACTACTCCGCTGGTAGCCGGATAAATGGATTGTATTTTGCCGGCTATTTTGGAGAATGCAAGTTGCAGATTAGCTGTTGTTGCATTATAGTAATTTTCTGAGCCACCGGCTATATTTCTTAGCACATATTTAGCTCTATTATTGTTTGAAACGTTATAACCGATCGTGAATACAGTTATGCCGGCATCTCTTGCCAGAAGGCCCTCTGAAATAGTACCTATGCCATTATCCCAAACTTGGTAACCGTTTACATTATAAGAATAACCGCCTAGGTAATAATCCGCGCCGTTTCCAATAATGTTTGCATTAGTATAGTTTATGAAAGAATTTAGTTTATAGTTGTGACTATTTGAACCTATTGCTGTCCATCCGCTATATGTGCTTGCACTTGATGCTTTGAAGCTGTATGTAGGTTCTCCGTCACTTAGTACAATTATATACTTGTTGGTTGCTGTGCTGGACTGCAGAAGTTGCTCTGCAGTATGTATACCGGCCTGTATATTTGTACCTCCTCCTGCTGAAAGACTATCTATTGTGTTTTTTAGTAAGTTGATGTTAGTATACGAGGTAAAACCAGCTTTTTGAACCGAATCGTCAGAAAAACTTACCAAAGCAACTCTTGTATATTGACTTGTAAGTACTGTGTCAAGAAGTGTTTTTGCTGAGTCCTCTACCTTTTTTAATCTGCTGTCATTAAATGAAACTTGTGAGTAATCTTGATCACCCCATGCCATACTTCCAGAAGTATCCAAAACCAAAACTATGTCTGACGTTGTTATAATTGTTTGTTCGCTCCCTGATATGGATAGATTGATCTCCCATGTGTCCGTAGTTCCTGAAACTGGTATTGCAGTCTTGCTAAGCGTCAATGGGTCAGTACTTACTGCAAAAGCAGTAATATTACCTGCTAATGTTGTGGATAATGTCATTGCTATAGTTAGCAAGAAGACAGTACCTTTTTTTAGCATTTGTTTCATTCATTTTCCTCCTTCCTATTAATTTTTAGAAAATTTTTCCCAAACTTTAGCAATTTAATCATCACCTGATTAGTTTTTCTTGTTGACCAAAGTCTGCTTTGCCTATTTTCGCTACGATTATAGCAATGCTGATTTTTACAAATTGTCTAACTAGCGTCGAGTTTTTGCGCAATAAACGAACTAAAGTTCATACTATGCATATAACAATTGCTGGTTTTACATGCTTATAAAAAAAACGCCAAAATAAGATCGCTTTTTTTTAATGTTTTTGGCATGGAGAAATCGAACTATTTTTGGCTGAAAATGCACACATATTTTTTAGGTATACTGGCAAGCAGATTTGAATAATTATTGCCTTAGTAAAGTTGCAATATCGTAGTAATGTTTTAAATAGGGACTGCATAGAAATGGTTTGAGCTTTATAAAATAAAAAGAGGTGATTGACCTCTTTTAGATAGACCATTATGTTAGTTTAATAATGCTGATAATTGTTTAAAAGTATTGTAATAGAATTAATTTGGAGGTATTTATATGGATATTCTAGAATTTGCAATAAATATGGAGATTGAAGGAGAAAAGTTTTATAAGGATCAGGCAGAAAAGGCTGTAGATGACCAGCTGAAAACAGTAATGCTGATGCTGGCTAAAGATGAAAGCAATCACGCAAACATATTACGTAACAAAGTAAAAGAATTGCCATATGAATTAGAAGATAACGACATAATGACAGATACGAAGAGTGTTTTCAAAGGAATAGAAGATTTTAAATGTATTATAAAAGATAATCCAGACCAATTGGATTTTTATAGATTGGCACTTGATAAAGAACGCGAGAGCATAGATTTGTATGAGGATTTGTTATCTAATGCAACAGATTATGAATCAAAAAAATTATTTGATTATCTCATAGATCAAGAAAAAGGCCATTATAAATTTATAAGCGAATTAGTAACCATGCTTAAACATGCAGAAGATTGGGTCGAAGATGCCGAATTTGGTCTTAGGAGGGAAGAATATTAATCATTTGATTAAATTTTGCCGTTAAGTAACTTATGTATAATTATTTTAAATAAAAAAAGCTCTGACAATAATGTCAGAGCTTTAACTGTCTATTTATAATCCAGTATTTTTACTAAATTATATCCTTCCAGCTTGCCATTTATCTCTATTTCGTTTTTGCCTATTATATCGTAATTTCCAAAGAAATTGACAAAATCATCTACTCCTGCCAAAGGAATGTTCAGCGCTGCTGTTTTGTAATGCATAGGAAGTACATAATGACTATTTATTGATTTAGCAACCTTAGCAGCTTCCATGGCATCTATTGTATACTTGCCCCCAACCGGTATCATTAATATATCGACTTTTCCTATCTCTTTTATCTAATTATCAGATAACTCATGGCCAAGATCGCCCAGATGGCATACCTTATATCCATCTATATCAAATACAAACAAAATATTCTTGCCTCTTTCGGCACCATTTTTCTTATCATGGAATGAAGGGATACCTCTGAATTTGATACCGAGCTCGTTGAATTCTCCCGGCTGATCAATGATTATAGGATCACCTTTTACATCTGCTGTATTATCATGATCATGGTGATGATGACTTAATGTAACCAAGTCAGCAGCACCATCATATACTTTATAGCCTACACTTTCATCGAAAGGATCTGTAAGTACTGTCTTCCCTTTGGAATCAGTAATCAAGAAGCATGCATGCCCAAACCATTTTATTTTCATATAACATTTCCCCTTTGATGTTTTTCTACCCTTATTATTAATCTAAATTCAGATTCTTGCAATATATAATAATATGACTTTATAAATCAACTTATATTAATCGGCCTAATAAAATGTATCATTACATTTCACTATATTTATTTAACCCTAATTCTTCTTTAATTTTGGTAGTAGATATTTCAGGTGTCCTTTTAAGATATATTACCTCACAATAATCACTTAAGTAATCGAATTTTCCTTTCCAATCATCTCCGATTACAAACACATCTACTTTGTATTCTTGTATATCTCTAGTTTTTTGTTCCCAATTTTCTTCAGGTATAACCAAATCAACATATCTTATCGCTTCTACTAGTTTTTTCCGTTTTTCAAATGGGAAGTAGCATCTCTTCCCTTTTATTTCATTAAACTCATCTGTAGAAAGCGCCACAATTAAGTAATCTCCATGCTGTTTAGCTCTTTTCAGTAAATTTATATGGCCATAATGCAATAAATCAAAAGTTCCATAAGTTATTACTTTTCGCATAAGCTTCCCTCCAAACATTTATAATATTTTTTGTCTGCTTAAAACATTGAGCGGTAATACTCTTCAAAAGGCATATCTAGATCCAAATGCTCAAAAGTATGATGACTTTTTTGCTTTTCAATTGGGGGTAATTTCATATAATCCCCATAAACCGCTGTCAAAAAATCATCTGCACGTTCCGGTCCGTATAATTGTGTATCTTCAAAATCATATAACTGCGGGGTACCAATAAAACTTTTTGGCATAATTTCTTTGTACCCCCATATTCCCATGAAGTTTCCGATATATTTGCTGTTCGAATAATTAGTCTTTGCCAGCATACGGTTTGTAGCAGCGTATATTTTCCTATTGTCCAATTTTTTTGCCAGATTAACCCAAAACTTGTTTCCTAATTTGTCATCATGCTCCGCTCCGTTATATAAAAGGCCATACACATATATCCTAGAAAGATAAAATTTTAATTTGCTTAATAGTTTTGTATTATGCGCACCATCAATAGGGAAAATATCAATGAATGCGCCTGTTATCCTATACTCATAAATATTCTCCACTAAAGTTGTATCTCTGTTACAAAGCTTTGTATGTGGAAAATCGCCGTGAGTTTTATTGTACCCCGTATCCATTCTTATCATATATGGCGGTAATACACTATCTGGCAGACTTAAGAACTTCTCATAAGAGTCTCTTGGCATACCAATATCCATATCATCGTCCCAGGGAATAAACCCTTTGTGGCGCACAGCCCCCAAGAAAGTTCCTCCAATGATAAAGTACTGTAGATTATATTCATCACATAACTTGTGAAAATCTTTAGCGATATTTAATAAACAGCTATGGAGTTGTTCTATTCCATTTGTCATATGTACCCTCCTAAAAACATTTAGCAACTTATAATATTTAAAATGTGTAGCAATAGTTTAGCTTTATAAATTCAATAACCGTAAAAGCATCTTTTATTCTGAGCCTTAATTATTATGAGTTGTCAGATTGATAGCACTATAAAAAAGTGAACGCGGTGAATCCCTTAAAGTGAGATTTAAAAAGCTTTTGATCTTAAAAAGAGATTTCTCTTCGATACAATAAACACCAAGAGCATCTGAATTTGAATTCTTATCGCAAAAATATTATATCTCCTATATTTAATTTTACTATATATTTGGATTAAATTCATCAAACAAATCAACCGAATTTAATATTTGGTTACTTAATGATAAATATACCCAATAGAAATGAAATCTGCTTCTACATGCATTTAATATTGGAAATAGTCTTTAACATCCGATTTTAAAAACATAAGCACGATCTTTTAATAAAATAAAGAAGTGTATTAAAACACTTCTTTAAAGATTTAAACTTTTATCTTATTTTTTATTTAATATTTGTATACGAATATATCATAGTCTCCAATAACTGAAACCTGTTTCCTTGATATCAGAAATTTTAAATATACCCTTAACGTCAATAAGCACTTTCTCATTTTGAGGTAATTTTTTGAACATATTATCGATATCTTTTATACTCATTTTCTTGAATTCATTGTGCGCTACTGCAATAATGATACAATCTGCTTCATTAATATCCCAAATGTTTTTAAGTTCGACATTGTATTCTCGTTTGGCTTCATCAGGATTTGCCCATGGATCTACTACAACAGGGTCTATACCATATTCTTTCAAACGTTTTATTACATCTTCCACTTTTGAATTCCTCGTATCTGGACAATTTTCTTTAAATGTAAGTCCAAGTATCACCACTTTAGATTTCTTAGGTGACTTACCTGCCAATACCATCTTCTTTATAGCTGCATCGGCCACAAACCCTCCCATCGCATCATTAACTCGTCTACCCGCAATAATTATTTGACTATGATAGCCAAGCTTTTCAGCTTCATATGTGAAATAGTATGGGTCTACCCCTATGCAATGTCCTCCAACCAGCCCTGGCCTAAATCCAAGAGCATTCCATTTAGTATTCATTCCATCAACAACTTCGTTTGTGTCGATCCCCATCCTGTCAAAGACCATTGCCAGCTCATTCATAAAAGCTATGTTTATATCACGCTGACTGTTTTCGACTACTTTTATGGCTTCGGCAGTTTTGATATTTGAAACCGGATATGTTCCAACTTCAATTACTAGATTATAAATATTCTTTACTTCTTCAAGAGATTCATCGTCAACAGCGGAAACGATCTTTTTGATAGTTGCAAGTTTATGTACTTTATCACCAGGATTTATCCGTTCAGGACTATAACCCACCTTAAAGTCGATACCGCCCCTTAGCCCGGATTCTTTCTCCAGGATCGGAATACAAACATCTTCTGTAACACCAGGATAAACCGTTGATTCATATACAACAATAGAACCTTTCTTTAAGTGCTGCCCTACAATTTGGCTAGCATTTATAACCGGCGTAAGATCAGGTGTTTTGTCTTGATTCACAGGTGTAGGTACGGCAATGATAATGAATTTTGCTTTTTCTAATTCACATGGATCCGAAGTAAACATAACTCCTGAATTTATTATTTCTTCACCGCCTACCTCACACGTTGGATCTATTCCTTTTTTATATAAATCAATTTTAGAATCATTATAATCATAGCCTATTACAATTGCTTTTTTTGCAAAAGCAACCGCTACAGGCAAACCTACATAACCTAATCCTACTACTGCTATCGCCTCGTCTTTGTTCAATATTTTTTCGTAAAGTGACATTGGAATTGCCTCCTTAAACTTAAAATAATATTATATGCTAACTATTTCACTATCCATTTACTTTTATTATTGATGATTAGTTCCTCTTTATTTTCAGGTCTCTGACCTTTGAAATCAAACATGCATTGTTCATATTTTTTAAATCTTTTACCGAGCCTACTACCTTTGCAAGATTTCCGGCTACAATAGTTCCTTTTTCAGTTATGCTTTTTGTAACAATTTAACCTTTCCCTACGAGACAATTATCAGCTATAAATACCTTGAGAAGGATTACAGCATTCATTCCAATGAAAATATTTTTACAAATGTGGATGGCACCAATCAAATCTATACCCTTTGAAGAAATCTTAACAATAGAATTTTCATGTGTAATAAATTTGACGCCGGTTGAAATGGCCGCATAATCATCCACAGTAATCATATATGATTCGGAACTTGAAACCGGTGAAAAAGCCCTTACATTTTCACTTATCCCAGCACTATAAAGCCTGTACCTCTTTATCTTAAACCCTATAGAGCCTTTGCCGAATATTTAATATATTCTTTCTGTCAGATAATAATAGAATCTTTTACATCTAAATGCCATATTCTTGCCTCACTTATGCAGTATATGATTAAATATCCTTTCTAGTCCTATAACATGATAAAGATATTTAAACCTATCTCTATAAAATATAATACCTAACAATAATGAAATAGCTATATAGCTTACCATTCCAATGATAATCTGCAATAAGATACCCAACAAATTATCCGATATAAAATTATTGCTGAATGTTACAATAAAATACATCAAAAATCCACTAAATATGAATACCCATCCATCATAAATATACTGTTTAAACTTAAGATCTTTTCTTACTGAAAATGACTGAATGAACATTACTGAAAACTCAGCACATAACGTGCCTATAACTGCACCCATTGAAGCATAGCGAGGGATTAGTAACGCATTAACTACAAGGTTTACAGCCGCCCCAAAAAGTACCGAGACAGCATAGCTTTTATCTTTATCCAGAGGTATCAAATACTGTGTCCTTATCACATTTGCAAAAGCGCTAAAAATAATTACAGGAGAAAGTGCCCTAATCAGCGTACCGCTATATGTAAACTCAGCGCCGAAATACAGGGGCGCAAACCTTATTGATATTGCTGCTATGCCAAAAGCCATCGCAACTGAAATTGCAATTACCAGTTGCATACTATCTCGAATATATATTTCTGATAGTTCATCCTTACCTCGTGCATAGAGATTTGCCATTTTTGGCATCATGACCATACCTATAGCCGTAATTACCGTTAAAGGCAAAGTAACAAGTTTATCTGAATTCTCATAAAGTCCTGTCTGAGTCATTGTGCTCATAAGGCCAAGCATTATCTTATCCATCATCCTATATAGGCTGACAGCTATGACCGGGATAAACAATATGATATTCGGTTTAAAATGTAATAGTATATCTTTTATTTTCGGTATATAAAATGTCACATATTTTCGCAACAAAAACCATAAGATAAGCTGGCTTGCTAAAGCCTGAAGAGACATAATGGATACATATTTCCATAAATCATCCGGATTTTTCACGAAAATAAAAATGCTGGCAGTCATAACAAGTTTTATAATTGTGCTTCTAATAACAGATGTTTTAAATTGCTCGATGCCGAAAAAAAACCACGATACATCAAATAATGAAGATAGAACGAGACAAAATTGTATAGAAAAAATTGTTTTGTATTCTCCTCCGTAAAAAATGATAAACAATGCATATAATCCTATAACCACTATTGACGATAATATCTGCATACAATAGATGCCGGAAAACGTCTTATCCATTTGTTCCCGATCATCTCTTACTTTTGCAATAGATCTGTTCCCATAATTGCTTATGCCAAGTTTAGCAAACAGAACAAAATAGTTTGCAATCGAAAAAGTATAAGAATAGATTCCTATACCATCCGTTCCAATGACTCTGGATAAATAAGGAGCGGTAATAAAGGGTATAAGCATTGCAAATATCTGATAGATTAAATTATAAGAGATGTTCTTTTTAGTGCTGCTCACAAAATTACCTCGAAAAATCTTCTGTTAATGATTAAATTTAAATTAGGATATACTACACAATGCTGTTATTATCTAAGTCATCAAATTTTATGTAATCTGGTTCGTATTTTTTATCAATGTTATCATCATCCTCTATTACAGACTCGTGTTCTACGAAAAATCTGCTGCTCAAACCAAACGCAAGATAACACCATATGCCAATCTCTTGGAACAAATATGTATTGAAAAATAATTTGGGGCACCACAAGCAAAGCAAAAAGAACCCAAAAAGTTTGGTTGTATTATTTTTGCATCTGAAAATATTCCATGTGGCATAAAGCAATGCCAGTACAAATAATATACATACTATTGTTCCATATTGAACTAGCAGATCCAATAGCAGATTATGCGTATAATATCCATATGCAGTATAGAAAGATCCGGATCCGTTTCCAAAAATCGGTGACTTTAAGAACATATCAAATGCCTGCTGCCATATAATCTCTCGACCGCTTCCCGTTGTAAAAAAGGTGCCGTTATTAAAATAATAAACATATTGCGAGAGAGAATAGCTCTTATATCCAAATTGAATAAAGATATTATTGATTAAATTGACAATACTGCCTATATTAAAGAATGCTATAACGCTTACAAGTACTATAGAAGCTCTTCTGATATTTTCTTTCATATTCCACTTCTTCAAAAACATATCTTTCAATATCCAATAAAGCAGAATACATAGGATACAACTCCTGTTAGCAAAAACCGCAATATCAATTAAAGCTAAAATTTCTAAAATTATAATAGGTTTTTTTTTGAAATATGTTCTTGCAATGTTGATTCCAAAGTATGCGGGTAATGCTAGCTGAAATCCGAATGTCATATATGAGCCAAAAAAATAATAATCAAACAAAGGGTCCAGGCCCCAAATTATAAACAGCACAATTGAAAAGACAGAATATATCCTAAGCAGCTTACTAACATCTTTAATTTGCAGCAGTAATATTGCTGGTATTACACCGTAAAATAAAAGCTGATTAAAATATCCGCTTCCATATGAATTTGGCCTGAAAATCCAATCGATTGTAAGGATAAGATAAGCGACAATAAATATATAGTAGATAGGTTCTCTAGGTAAACTTATAGAAGGCCATTCAAGCCTTTTATTTTTTCTAGCCGAAGTTAAATATTTTATAAGCTCTATCCCAAATAAAACAGCAGCAAAAATCAAAATAATATATGTACCGCTAACACGTCCTGAAAGCGCTTTGGTAATAGGTTTTAATATAACAACCCTCCAAAAATATAAAACAAATATCAATTCACTTGTTACTTTTCTTCTGCTTCTTTTCACCATTAGATATACCTCTATCATCAGTTCAATCTCAAAAAATTCTTCGCAATTTCGTTTTTAAATAATATCCTACATAATTGATTACAGCTATATTAAAAGTAAAGAATGATATCTTGCATCCCTTTTTATATATTTTAAATGCGCTTTTAAAATAATGCATACTTAAATGATCACAGAATATTGCGCTGTAGTGAGTTATATAAACTTTACGTCTAAATCCTTTAACTTCCTTATCAATTCTATTAATATCGGCATCAAACATCTGTAAAAAATAGTTTTTATTTTTTTCGAGTTCAACTCCATGCAGATCGTTCTCTCCGTCATTTTGCCCTATCTCAACTAAAGGCTCTTCTATCGCGCCTAAACTATTATTTCTAAAAAAGCGTAATAGAAGTTCAAAGTCCTGATGACGTCTGAAGTTTTCATTGAATCCATTCATCTCAACCAGGCATTCTTTTCTAAACATTAATGCCGGCGTCGTTGGTGTAAAAGTTTGTGTCAATATATATTCCGACAGATCCCCTTGGAGTTTAGCATATATGAATCTGCCTTTTTGTTTGCGGCCACAATAAACTCCGTTATACTTTGCATTTGCTTCAAGGAATTTCACTTGCTTTTCTATCTTAATTGGATAATAAAAGTCATCATCATCCAAAAATGCAATGTATTTACCATTTGACACTTTCAATCCTGTGTTTCTTGCTGCCGCTCCATTCATATTTTTGGGATGTTTAATATAAAGTACTCTTTTATCTTGAGAATACCGTTCCATTAATTTTTCCGTTGTTTCTCTATATTCACTTTTTGGGTCATTATCATCAACTACAATCACTTCAAGCTCTTTAAAAGTCTGATTGAGTGCTGAATCTATTGCTCTTATTAACGTATCTGAACGTTTATATGTAGGTATGATAACGCTTACTATGATAGAATCAATCATATCGACCTTTTATACTCTTTCCTGCCCATTTGCATGTAACGGAATGCTTCAAGCATAGGCATATCATATATTCTTCGTTTCCTTATTGCAAATTGAATATTTAAAATCACCGATAATATCGGACTCATGGCATAAAAAGAAGCGCCTCTATCTTTGAAATACTTTTCATTTATACCGGCTGTTTTCCAAGTCGACTCCTCATATCTTAGATTAGCTATGAGAGTAGGCGTATAGATCACTTTCAGCTTTTTTCTAAGACATTCATATAAAAAAATATTCTCTTCACCCATCATGTATCTTGAACCGGCACCGAATTCTTCTTTAAATCTTATGTTATTAGAATTAAGGCTCTTTCTTCTAAATGCTATTTCAGGTGAAAAAACCTTTAGTGCTAATTTGTGGCTTAATTTACAGTCAGAATTGGCATATGGTTTAGAATTTTCATCTCTTTTTATAAAAAAAACAATAATATCAGCATAAGGATACTCGCTGAATTTACTGAGTATTATTTTTTCATAATCGGCAATATACTCAACGTCGTTATCACAAATGATGCAAACGTCCGCCTCTGAATTTTCAATGGCCATATTACGACTTCTACTAAGACCTCTTTGCTTGGATGATATAAACTTAATTCTTCTCCCATAATCTGATATCTCTTCCCGATCGTCACAATCGCATTGATTGATCACAACACAATCTCCTGTAATATTTAGAGAATTTATATAGCGCCAAGATTTTAGATGCATGGCAGATAGCAGCACTTCAAAACTTTCTTTAGTCACAAAAATTCCCCCTGCCTTTTATCAAGTCGATTATTTTTGGATAAATATTTTTTCTGTCGAAGTATCTTTCAGCGATATACCTGCTGTTTCTTCCATAAATCCCTCTTATAAAACAGTCAGATAACAAATACTCAACTGCATGAGCCATTTCTTTTTGGTCACTAACCTTAAAGCTTAGGCCTGCATGATATTTAGTAAGCAGGTCACCAAATTCAGGCACCTGCTGAGCATTATATATTGCAAGTCCGGCTGAAAGATAATCCGCCTGCTTATTGATAATGCTTTGCACCGCATTTTTGCTTACAGGGTTTAAAGCAATATCACATTCTACCAACCTACCGACCATTTTTTCATATGGCAGCCGACCTGTAAATTCGCAATTGATATTGCATTCATTTGCGTACTTCTCATATTTTGATCTAAATGGTCCGTCACCCATTACAAGTAATTTAATATTTGCATATCCTTTTTCTTTTAAAATAGACACAGCGTCTATAATACTTTTAACGTCGCTGCTATGCCCAAGAGTACCGCTAAATACCAATACAACATTATCATCATCAATTGCAGGAGCTTTTTTAAATTTACACTCGAATAGTTTTCTGCTGTTAATTTGCATCTGGTCTCTTCGCTCAATATCTTCTGTTAACCTTATTATCGCAGAGCAAATCCCGTTTGAATCTTCAGGCAGGCAATTAAACCCGGCATCGTGTTTGCTAAATAACTGCTGAGTAATATCATCATTTTGAATATTAATAACAGGCAATCCAGCAGCTGTATAAATAATAATTTTATCTAAATCCAATTCTTTTATATTTGAGTTATCATTTATCGCAAAATCGCATTTACACAGAATTTTTACTTTTTCTTTATAAGTTATCTCGCCCAAGAAATCTACTTTAACATTTTTAAATTCGGCATAATTCTCAATCTTGCTCCTATATTGTTCCTCGCCCATAACAATAAGTCTTATGTTTGAATTCAGTTTAGCTTGGGCACTAGAAACGGCATCTATTATACCTTTCAAACCGTATGAAGCATCAAATTCACCCATATAGGCAATCCATGTTTCTTGATTAGCTTTTATTATTTTATTGCTGTTTTCTTTAGCATATCTGTCAAATACATCAAGGTCTGTACCGATAAATATCGGATGTCCTTCTTTACACTTCTTATTCACTTTTAAAGCCCTCTCTGCATAGGTTTTTGATACAGCTACTATCTCATCTGCAGCGCTATAGGCTTTGTTAGCTTGCAACTCCACTGGTTTAAATAAAAAATTATTAAAAGCTTTAAAAGGGAAAATCATATTATATGCTTCAGGCCAAAGGTCCAATACATCGATTATAAGCCTTATATTATTGTTTTTTGCATATTTAGAAACTTTTTCAGCCAATTCCAAAGGCGGCATAAATAAGTATATTACATCTGGTTTTTTTCTGTTTTTAAGATAACTAATCACACCTGAAGCAAATCTTTTATGACTAAAAATTCTTTTAAGTGTAATATTTTTACTATACCCAGGTTCATTTATTAAAGTTACTTTATATTTGAAAGAGTTAAGTTTTTCATTATTCAAATCTCTATGGGTCTTATTTGCATGATAAAAGCTTGAAGTGATAACTTCGGCAGTCATGTTTTTGTCATCAGCTACCAAGTTTGCTATTGTCAAATACCTGCTACTTGGCTTTTCATATTCAAAATGCCAATAATTTGAAATTATCAAAACATCGATCATCTAAACATTACCTTTCTGAATCCTTATTAGATACTTAAAAGGTTTTTCAACCCTGCCTTAGCATACCTTGTCAAATATACTTAAGATCAAATCAGATATGGCACAACCAAAGATAATATTAATTGGTATCATTACAGCAGCTGAACACTTAAGCTTTTGTGAGATACAGTCTGTATTGCAAGCAAATAGGCCAATGCATGAAATATATTCCAAGCATTCCAAAAAAAACAGTTTCATAAAATCTCTCTCATAAATGTACCTTTGTACCAATAAAAAGGAGTGTAACTATTATAAAGAAGCATGGAATGAACCATAATGTTTTCATATCGGACCATATCAAACATATTACTGATGAAAGGACCTCTTCCGCCATAAACTGTTTAAGTCTGATATGTTTTTAATGTTTCAATAGGCATAGTTCCGATCATACATCCAATCCTAAAAGCAAAATATCCTTATGCAGAGCGCTGATGCATAAAAAGTTCGTTCCTTAAGGAATAACATATAATATTAAGCTAATGCAAGTCGTTATCATCTATATAGACTTTTTTCTTTTAAAATTTGTCCCAAAAGGGAGCCAGTAAGCATATCAGAAACAAACCAACAGGATACTATGTATGCCTCCTTATGTTTTCACGTGGGCAAAATGAAACTTAATTAAATAAAAAGCAATGTTCCAAAAAGCGTAGGATATAATTAAGTGAACAAATTTTTATTTAATAAATGTGCCGTATTTCTTAGCTAATCCTCCTTTAAATGCAAATAAATATCCTGATAAAAAGAGTAATGGCGAATAAAAATATATATTCATTCTTTTGAGAATACCCGCCAATAGCCTATGGCTAAAATTCCATTATCAGAATACCCCGGAATAACAAAAACCGGCCCTATAAACTGTAAAAAGCAAATATATGAAAGCCTCTTTGCTTGTGCATTAATCTCTACTTTTCTTATAAAGTTTGGCTATAGATTACAAGCAATTATTTTTTCATATAATGTTTGTGATATTTCGACTCCATGTTTATTTGAAAACTCCAAATTATTTAATTTTCTTTCGCCTGGAAACATCACTGGATTTTCTTCAATTGGAACCGAAGTTTTTATTTTCAATATATAGTCGTCGACATTCTCATAAAATTCGCTAGAAAGAATAATTTTAGGATCTATTGCAACAAACACTTGTCCTACGTTCATACACTTTCCTTCGCTTGAATAAAATTTGTTAACACCCGTAGAATATGCTGCTCCCGATAAGATCCCTGCTAAAATATCAATGCTCAATGCCAGTCCATAGCCTTTATGCTGTGCTATTGGAAGTAAAAGTCCGTTTATCGCTTCTATCGGATCGTTTGTTTTATTGCCGTTTATATCAAGTGCCCAATCGTCAGGTATTTTTTCTCCGTTGATGCGCGCTTGATTTATTTTAGATTTAGCAACCTTGCTTGTGGCCATATCAAATAGTATAGGGCCTCTGTCCTTACCTGGAATACCAACAGCAAGCGGATTCGTCCCTAATAGTTTCGTTTTGCCTCCCCATGCCGGCATCGCTGCTGGGCTATTGCTAAATGTTATGCCAATAAGTTCCTCTTGTACTGCTAAATATGTATAATAAAAAGCAGCTCCATATGTATTGCAGTTTCTTGCATGAACTATATATATCCCTTCAGTTTTTGCATGCTTCATCGCGGTCTTCATGCAAAAAGAGGCTCCATAGGGCCCAATAGCATTATCCTGATCTATCACAGAAAAAGAGTGTGTACTTTTTAATATTTCAAACCTAGGATCTAAGTTGTATGCATTGCGCTTTATTCTATCGATATGCGATGATAAAACGGAAAGGCCATGAGTATCAATACCGCATGCATCAGCTGTCACAAAGCAATCTGCTACTACCTCTGCTTGCTCTTTAGGGACGTTATTTGCTTCCAGTGCATCAATTACCTGCGAAGTCAGGAGACTTTTTTCAATGCGCACTTTATCGTTCACTCAAATTTCAACTCCCTTTTGCAACATTGCTTTTATTCTCTGTATTTGCAACTGTAACCCCAATATTTACGTTATCTTTGTTTTTTACGACTTTATATATAGTCATAAAAAATATTTTACAGTCTAACAGAAAAGATACGTTCTCAGCATACCAAATATTCATTTCAATACGTTTGGTCCATTCTATGCCTTTTCTCCCATTTATCTGTGCCCAACCTGTAACACCTGGACGAACTGTAAACATCTTCATTTGGTCTTTTGTATATTGACCTATCGGCCATGGATGATATGTCAGAGGTGGTCTAAATCCAATAAGTGACATTTCGCCTTTCAATATATTAATAAACTGAGGCAGCTCATCCATACTTGTTGCTCTTAAGACCCTTCCAACACGTGTTACTCTTGGATCATCTTTGAAAGAATATTGTCTTGAACCCATATTTTCAGCATTATCATACATAGATCGGAATTTATAAATTACAAATTCTTTTCCATCTTTACCCAAACGCTTTTGCTTAAAAATAACTGTCCCTTTGCCTTCAATTTTAATCGCCAGCGCTATAATTAAAAATACAGGAGATAAAACGATCAAACCAATCAAAGAAACAAGAATATCAATTATCCTTTTGAAAAATGATCTGTACATAAATTCCCCTATCAACTGATGCTTTATATGTTAGAAATAATTTTATTTACACAAGACTTTACTTTTTCATGGTTGGCAATAAAGAACTGGTTATCATTATTTTCAATTTTTCTTTCAAATGACTTTTCAAGTTCTCTAATTTTTCCAACACCTTCGGAGAATATTTCATTGAGTACCGTGAGATCCTTTATATTGTTTGCATTGCAAAAACTCCTCGATAGTATAACCGATTGACTGCCTAGCATATAGTGCTCCGCAAGGATATATTCAGCAGGCAGCATACCCATTCCTATTCGGGCCAAGCCGCCAAATCCATATGCAATATTATATGGCTTTATTTTCTCAATTAAATTATGGACGGTTTCATCAGCTAAAAGCTCAAACATAAATCTTCTTTTATAGCTCAAATGCAAGTCATTTAGTCCTATGTATATCTCATCGATATTACCTATTTTCAATACCTCATCCAATGTTTCTGCAGCTTCTTTTGTTTCTAGCAGCAATATCGTCTTCGCACGTTTATTGACATATCCAATAAACTTTTCTACATCATCCGTGTTCGCCCACATTGGCAGCATCACAAGCTGAGCACCTTTATCAATAACAGCATCGATCTCTTTTTTTGAATTATGATTTATTGGATTCACCCTTACCAGCAGCTCGGATTGCTTTAGGATTTTTTTTATTTCTACTATATCATCAATTGAATGATCTGATTTTACTGAATTGATATTCTTTTGCCGTTCTTTTTTACCCAGATATTCAAGATCTATGAAAATTCTATCCACATCATTTTTCTGCGCTATTTCCGCTATTTGCGGGTTGTTTGTTATATACATAAGCTTAAGTGCCATTATTTACCCCGTTCTGTAAAAATTTATATCAAATAGTTTAAGTGGATTTTGCTTATTATTTTTATAATTCTTAATTTTTAAAAAGTGCGCTAATTATAAATACAGCAAAACACTTAAAATTTAATCTGCTTAAATGAACTATAAAAGAGTCTTCTTTAGGCGGTTACCTTAAGAAGACTTATCTATAGCTTGTATTACTAGCCATTTTATTTGTCATATCTATCTTGCTTAATTTTAGATACTCTTCCTCTTTTTCAATAATGTCAAATATAAGGCGACGCAGTTCATTCTCATCGGTGCCCTGTTTTGTGTAATTAATAATCTTATATATGTCTTTATAAAGATTTATATGGTTAACCTCACAGGATCGCATAACATAAATTTTGCTATGGCTTGTAGTGTCTACAGTTTCATTATCCAGCGAAAGTTCCTCAAACATCTTTTCTCCAGGTCTTAGTCCAGTAAATATGATGTTGATATCTTTGTTGGGTTCAAGCCCTGACAATCTTATTAAATCGCAAGCAAGATCATAAATCTTAATCGGCTTTCCCATGTCCAAAACAAATGTTTCCCCACCGTTTGCAAGAGCTGCTGCCGTTTGAACAAGCGATACTGCTTCAGGAATTGTCATAAAGTAACGTTTCATCTCGGGATCGGTAATAGTTATTGGTCCTCCCGCTTCGATCTGCTTTTTGAATAACGGAACTACACTTCCTTGGGAACCTAATACATTACCAAAACGTACAGAAGCCATCTCAGTCTGCGCGCAATTTTCTGCTTTTACAATAAGCTCTGCAATCCTTTTTGAAGCTCCCATAACGCTTGTTGGATTAACAGCCTTATCCGTAGAAATCAATATGAATTTCTTTACATTATATTTTTTGCATGCATCTATAACGTTTTTAGTTCCGATTATGTTATTTTTTACTGCTTCAAAGGGATTTATCTCAACCATTGGAACATGTTTATGCGCCGCTGCATGAAATACAATCTGTGGATTGTATTTAGCAAAGACTTCTGCAATTCTGGCTTTATCTTGAATTGAGCCCAATACAAGTTCATAACGCAGTTGTGAATAATTCTGCTTAAGTTCCTCATTAATCTCAAAAAGCCCATTTTCACAAAAATCAAAAATAATTAATTTACTGCAATGATTTTTTAAAACTTGTCTGCATAATTCAGATCCAATAGAACCAGCTCCGCCTGTTACCAAAACAACTTTACCGTTTATGTATTTTTGAGCTTCTTCATCATCAGTATTCACGCTATCTCTGAAAAGCAGATCTTCAATGCTTACTTCTTTTAATATCGGTTTTCTATACTGTAGATATTTTTCAACATCTATGACATTTTGAACTAACTTAACAGGAACACCCGCGGCCAGTGCTTTATTATATACCTCGCGAATAGCCGGCGTATCTTTGGGCGATATTGCAATAATTATTTCATTAATTCTATAATTCCAAACGACTTTCTTTATATCATCTGTTGTACCCACAACACGAATGCCGCAGATTTTCAAGTCTTTTTTGTTTGGATCGTCATCAATACAAACCACAGGATAAATCAAATCTTTATTATTATCACTTAATCTTCTGATCATCTGTGCTCCGTTGACTCCCGCACCTACAATCAAAGCCCTTTTTGCATTCTTTTTATGAATATGTATACTTAAAGTACTTTTAAACCTTTGTATAACTCTTGGCAGAACTCTGTTTATACTTGTTAAAATGAATAATATTATCCCATATAATATTATTATAGAATAAGATATCTGTAAGAAATCAACCATTTTCATTATAAATAAAACTGAACAAGAAAGAAATGTAGCTGAAAACTGACGTAAGAGTTCATACAAACCAGTAAATTCCCAAGCGCCATTATAACAGCCTAATATAGCACTTAAAGCGATAAATTGTATAATAATGACAGGTAAAACAGCTGTATTGTTTGCTTGAGCAGCCGGAATTACCCCTTCAAAACGTAACATTAAAGCAAAATAAAATGATAGTGCCGCAAATATAATATCAGTTGCAATAGTTGCAAAAAAAGAATAAATTCTTTTCAAGGCGAACACCTTCGTATCATATGCTTGTATGTTTTTTAGTCAAATAACAACTTATTATGTGCATAAACGGTGAAATTCATGTTAAATTTTCCCTTTATGATACATAATAACATAATTTCTTCTCTTTTTGCAATATTATACAATAATTCTTTATTAAATTTCATAATTATAAGTAATACAGTGTTTGGGTAAGACTATATTATTCTATTAATACCGTCCATTTCCCAGCGCGGGATCCCAAGTAAATTAGCTGCAAGCGGGCATATGTCTATGACACATCCTCCGTTTAAAACTCTGTCTTTCTCGACCCCATCCCCAACTGCCAAATAGAAAGGATGGTATCCATCTCGTTTAAGACTATACCCATGCTGCCCTTTATACGCTTTCCCAAAGCAGTATCCGTCATTAGCCTCTATACCACACACAAATTCTTGATCCAGCCCGCTAATCCTCATTTCTTCTTTTGTAAGAAGACGCTTCGCATAAGGCTTTTTAAGGATATAATCAACTGCTTTCATAATTTCATCAGTTTTCTCGTGCCGATATATTTTCAAGAAAGTAGTCCCTTCAGCATTGTGGAAAAACGCTTCATAATCTTCTTTTGTCTGTGCCTGATTGTTTATAAACCCAAATTCACCCAGATCATCATTAGGGTCAACTGCTCTGTCTACCTGTAAGCACCCATGGTCGCTGAATATAATAAACGCAACTTCATCTTTATCCCATATTTTATTTGCTGTATCCATTAATTGCCCCAGACGTAAATCAAGCCTTACCAAAGCCTCTTTTGCTTGATCACTGTTTGGTCCGTAGTAATGTTTTTGCGAATCCGAATCTAGTAAATGCAATAGCAAAAGATTTGGCTTATGTTTTATCATTGCACTTATAGCAATATGCGTTAAAAAATCATCCAAATATGCTGCATCAATCGACTTCAAATATTTTTTTTGTGAAAAAATAGAGTTAATGATGAATCCGGGACTTCCATTCTTGAGTGTGTCGACAATACGTCTTGATATGCTCATTTCATCTGGTATTTCAGGTATATTCCATTTGATTTTAGCACCGCATGTGACAGGATAGAAGATTGAACATACCGATAATCCTTCTTTAGATGCCATATCGTAAAGCGTCTTTGCTTTTATGTCCTTGTAAAAGCGTCTCCAGTCCGGCCTTTTTTTGCCAGGCTGCGTAAATACGTTTTCAATTATGCCATGTTTATACGGATACATGCCTGTTATTATAGAGGTATGCACCGGATATGTATTTGATATAAAAACAGAATCAACGTCACGTACTAATGTCCCCTGTTTGCTGAATGCATAAAAATTAGGCAAACTAAGCAAAAAATCTACGTCAGCATCAGCTACGGCATCCAGTGAAATCATAATTAGATGTTTCTTTTTTTTCGTAATATTCACCTCGATATTATAATATTATCGTTTAAAACCCATTACAAGCGTTATAGTAAAAAAACGAGGCGCATTTTACTGCTCCTCGTTTTTTAATGTTAGATTAATGGTTTACCACTCAGCGTTGAATACATATTTTTCTAGTCTGTCAAATGCATTAACAACTGAAGCATGTGGGCAAGCTAGGTTGAAACGTGCATGGCATGGACCATGGAATGGACGACCATCCTGGCAGATAACGCCAACAGATACGCACCTCTCAAGTACTTCATCCATTGTCTTGTTACGTTTCTTGCAGAATTCTGTGAAATCTGGGAACATGATATATGTACCAGCAGGTCTCTGAACGCTAACGCCATCAAATTTCTTGAAGCACTCATATGCATAATCAAGATTGCTCTTTATAACTTTCAAGAGCTCGTTAACCCACTCTTCACCGTTATTCCAAGCACCAACTGCTGCAGTGATTGAAAGTATGTTTGGCTGATTGTAGTGTGTCTGTGCAGCTCTTCTTCTGCACTCAGCTCTCATATCATCATTGTAGATAATTGAGTATGATCCAACTAGACCAGCGAGGTTAAATGTCTTTGAAGGAGCATAGAAAGCAGCAACGTTCTGCTTAGCAGCTTCAGAAACTGACTGTGTTGGGATATGTTTCTTGTCGCCAACGATAAAGTCTGACCAAATTTCATCTGAGCAAATTTTTACATCATGTTTAACGCAAACGTTAACGAAAGCTTCAATTTCTTCTTTATCCCAAACACGACCTGTTGGGTTATGAGGAGAACAGAAAATAGCAACTTTGATGTTGTTATCAACGATCTTCTTTTCCATGTCTTCAAGATCCATTCTGTATGTGCCTTCAGCATCTTGTACTAGATCTGTTAAAACGATCTTTCTGCCTGTAGCATTAACAGTTCCTGTAAATCCGATGTATGTAGGAGATTGTAGTAAAACTGGATCTCCTTCTTTTGTGTAAGTGTTGATAACGTTAGCAACGCCACCAAGAACTGAGTTTTCATAGGAGATGTATTCTTTACTGCCTATATCAACATTGTTTCTTCTCTTCTGCCAGCTCATGATTGCATCATAGTACCCAGTATTATCAAGACTAAAATAACCCATAGCTGGTGAAGCAGCTAATCTAGCTTGCAAAGCAGCTATTACGCAAGGAGCTGTTGGGAAATCCATATCAGCAACCCACATTGGGATATGGCTGAAGCCTTCCTTAACTTTTGCATTAGGGATAGGAATAACTTCCCATTTGGTAGAATCTAGACCCGTACGATCGGTTACAGTTTCAAAATCATACTTCTTAAACATTTAAATACCAACCCTTCTATATTTTCGATGACATATATATTGTACCACATTTAAAAAATTTGTGAATAGATTAACAGAAAATCTATATAAAATATATTTATTTTTTCGTTATTGCACCTTTTTTCTAATATTAACGAACATATGTTATTACATTTTAGTTATTTTTACGATGGGTTTTTGGGATAAATATCTAAAAGATATTGAGCATTTTTTTAATAAATTATTTTTTTAGTATCTCGATTATAAGTAATTGAGTTATTTATGTAAATTGCAGTCCTATTTTTTTGAAAAGCAACTTCTTAAGCAGAACGTGTTGTAATATATTATAATTATTATCAAATTTTTCCACTATTACATTTACTCACATGAATTTTTACTGTATCAACTACACTTTTTTAAAATTTATATGAATATACAAATTCCTTAAATTATATTAATATTTTATAACTATACCGTAATTTAGTTTATTATTTTATTTTGCGCCAGATTTTTCATTTTTGCAAAAGCAAAATGGCATATTGTCTTTCAATATGCCATTTTATATTTTTATCTAATTTGAAACTATCAGCCTTCAGGAGTATATTTACTGTTTTCAGCAGCTTTATCGTCGCCTAATTGCTGTATCATATTCTTTGCCCAATTCCAAGCATTTTCAGCCTGTAGACATGTGTATGCTGTTAAAAATTCACTTGCTGCTATCTCATTTTCAGCTTTTAGTTCTTTATAAGCTTTTTTGATAGCGTCGTGCTCATTGTCCCATTTTTCTTCCAGTTTTTCAATAGAACTGCTTATTGGGTCATGAGTCCTCTTATAATCGAAATCTGTTAGGTACTTAAGCGTTTTGAAGGTCCAAAATGCATACCCAGGATTGTAGGCAAGATCTGAATCCGGAGCATGAAAATGGTTAGCCTGGCCAGCCATTGGTGTATACCAGTTATATCCTTCGGGCACTTTTGAAATGCCGTAGAACCATGGCACATAAGGGCTGATGCAGCCTTCAAGCGTAGTACGCCAGATGCAATTCAAAGCCGGATCATCATCAAATACTATTACACAGCTCTCTGTAGTAGTGTCATTACAAATTGGGAAATAGTAGTGGCAATGAGGATTTATTTTATAGCCATCTGTAAAATCATCAGGAGTACCTTCAAAGTGGTGTCTTAGTAATTTCTTTATATCTGCCGGTCCAATTTTTTTATCCAGCTTTACTGAAAAGATTTTATCATCTTTTGGTTCTCCGCCAAGGAGAAATCTCCATGCATTTCTAGCACGATAGATGTTGTAAGGCTTGTTGTTATCACCGTTATATGCCACTGCAAAATCGAAATCGCTGTAATCGTCTTTTTTTGCAGGTGTATACCAACCATTCTCCATTGCAAAGCTTACAATATCTTCGGAGAAATAATAGTTTTTATGATCCTTATCAGAAAAATCTATATTATGGATCGTATACCAGTTTGGGATGTAGAATACTTCGTCATCAGGCACTCTTTTAGCAACATAATGCTTACCTTTTGATATCTGAAGTACCCAGCCTTCGTTTTTGTCACATATTGCATATGATCTGCATGAAAAATATCCATATTCCTCTATCAAGCTTATAGCAAGCTCAACGCCTTCTCTTGCTGTTTTTGTGCGTTCAGCTATAAGTCTGCGTATACCATAGCCGATTTTTCCATCCTGTGGGTTGACCTCAGATTCTTTGCAAGGATTGCAGCTGTTGCTTACTACTGCTACGCCCCATTCATTTACGAATCCATCACTGAAAGATACAGCCCAAGTACTTGCGCGCATTTCAGACCAATAATACGCATACGTTTCTTCAACTTGAGGTATCACAGCTCTGCCATCTTCCAGCACTATCATTTCATTTTTTTCGTGTTTAATTCTAGGTACTATATAAGGTAAAACGACAACTTGAGGGTCATCTTCGTTATGACCTACTAATACTTTTCCTGTTGTCGATGCATTTTTACCTACAATAATAGTACTGCAGTTGCTTCTTTCAACTTTTTCATCAACATGATCTACATGCTTATTTCCCATATTATCCATCCCCTATAATATTGATTTTGTAGCTCCTTTGATTGACATGATCACACATTAAACTTTATTAATCATGATTATAATTTACCACCATTTATACATTATTTCAAATTTATTTATATATTCATTTAGAATTTTACGTACCAGAAATAAATATCATGAGCTCGTATTTTAAACTAAATTACATACATTGTTTTTAAAAAACGCTTTGCCAATCAAATAGATATTAACTTTGAGCCATAAAACATATCGTTTTATTTTAATTATTGATATTTTATATTTTCTTATTTTTACTTTTATCGTCCTTATTTATATTGAAATTAATATTATCATATGTATTGCTCTTAACTGCAAATAGGAATAATATATTCTCTGGATGTTTTTATATATATTTTATTTTCGAAGGGAGTTTATATAATGGATATCAAGCAACTCGCTGATAAGTATGAAGACTATATTGTCGAAAAAAGAAGATACTTTCATCAGCATCCGGAGCCGAGCTGGCAGGAAGTAAATACAACAAATGTAATAGAGAAAGAACTAAAAAGTATGGGTATTGAAACGAAACGCTATGATAAAACAGGTGTTTCAGGACTTATCAAAGGTGGTAAGCCAGGAAAAACTGTTGCGCTCAGAGCTGATATAGATGCTCTATCTATCGAAGAGCAAGCAGACGTACCTTTCAAATCTGAAAATAAAGGATTTATGCATGCATGCGGTCATGATACTCATGCAGCTATGCTTCTTGGCGCAGCTAAAATCTTAAGTGAAATAAGAGACGAATTAGAAGGAAATGTCAAGTTTATATTCCAGGCAGCAGAAGAAGTAGCGGAAGGCGCAAAATACTATACAGAACAGGGATTTTTGGACGATGTAGATGCCATATTCGGGATGCACATTTTCGGAACGATAGAGGCTCCAAAGATATCTATCGAAGGCGGCAGCAGAATGGCAAGTGCTGATTCTTTCAAAATCACCGTAAAAGGCAAGGCCGCTCACGGTTCCGCTCCTAACTTAGGGCATGATGCCATCGTGGCTGCATCGGCTATAGTTATGAATCTTCAGACAGTAGTAAGCAGAGTGAATAATCCTCTTGAACCTTTAGTGCTTACAGTTGGTACTATACATGGTGGAGACAGATTCAACATAATTCCGCAAAAAGTTGTTATGGACGGCACTCTTCGTACATTCTCAAAAGAATTTAGAAGCCAGTGTGAAGAAATAATGGGCAACATAGTAACGAGCACGGCCAAAGCATTCAACTGTGAAGCAGAGCTTGAGTATTCTTACATTTGCGGCCCAACAAACAACGACAATGAAGAGCTTACTAACATAGCAAGGAATGCTGCGCTAAAACTTTACGGTGAAGAAGGACTTGCACATATGGGCCCTATAACAGGATCAGAAGACTTTGCATTCTATATGGATAAGGTGCCTGGCGTATTCGCATTCATTGGCTGCATCAATCCTGAGATCGGAGCTATATATTCTAATCACAGCGATAAATTCAAAGTCGATGAATCAGCTTTGTCGCATGGCGCAGCATTCTATGCTCAGTTCGCTTATGATTATTTAAAGGAAAGCAAATAATTAATTGCATGAAAAAAGGAGCGGGAAAACCACGCTTCTTTTTTTTATTCAAAGTTTATTTAAAATAAGTAGTGAAATTATTTTTTGCATATTCATTATTTTGATTAAGCTGTAAAGCTTCTTCAAAAGCTGCTTTCCCCTTTATTTTTTAGCTCTTTGAGAAATAGTCTGCGTCCAATAAACTCAATTTGACAAATTCCTGTTCATTGTCTGTTAAAGTATCTTTTATTAATACTTTGCTTCCTATGGGCTTTCATCATACCTGCCCTTTTCATAATATGCCGAACCAAGTCCGTAGCAAGCATTGAAGCTGGTACTGTCGATTTTTTCTAATAAGGTATTCCTTCAACGCAGTTCTGGTTTTTGCCTTTAAAGTTTTTATACATATCGCCTACAAAACAAATTATTTGCAATATCTACTTCGTTAAATATTTTATATGCTTTTAATGTATCATCTTCTTCAATTACAAATACCGTTTCAGTTGAAGTAATATCTTTATCTTCATAATAACTATATATCGATAAGGCAATATCAAATGCAGTGATATTATTATATTTAGTTCCTTTCAAAGTATCTGTCTTATCTTCAGCATTTTCTGTAATCTTAAAATTTTAATTGAAGATACTCATTATTCAGATTTTGGCATAATGCAAATTAATCTTTAGTCAGATTTTCTGTGGTTTGAAATGTCGCTACTTTATAAGCAGACTAAAATTACCATCTATGGTGTTCTGATAGTACTTTGTCATCGCTTGCAAACGCTCTGAACTTGCTGACAAGCATGCAGTCAAAAAAACGCAAAGCACGTTTTCTTCGTAATTCTTGCTCTTTTTGTATAATATTGTTAACCCCTCTATACTGTTATGTTATTTTGACCTTTTGATCTTTTTACATAATAAAAAAAGTGCATATTATGCACTTTTAATCAATATTTTATTATTTGACTTTCCTACTCCCAAAATGGCTCCATAATCGTTTTTAATTTGCTGAACTTATCATAGAGTTTTTTATATTCTTCATGCTTTTCTGAATCCGGCTCAAACAGGTCCTGTCTTTCATTTCTGCTGCATTTTGGGTTCCCATATCCAGTTGCTTCCTGAAGCAGACTCACGATACCTAAAATGCCCAGTTCTTCTTCTTTATACCTGATAGTCATTTCACCCATGCAGTCGCATATCATTTGACAGATAAGATCGCTTTTAGCAGCTCCGCCGGCCACTATAAGACCTTTTTCACCCAGAGGCAAATTTTGATAGCAGTCATAAAGGGACATGACAAACCCCTCATAAGCAGACCTTGCAATATGGTACTTAGTATGATACGGCCTCAGGCCAAAAAAGCCACTGCAGGCATTTGCGTTATGGAATGGTGCCCTTTCACCGTAAAGATATGGCTGGAACATCACTCCTTCACTGCCTACAGGCAATTTGGCAATGTTTTCGTTAAGCTGATCATACTTCTCATCAGAGAGCACTTCTTTGCGCACCCAATCCAATGCCGATGTACCGGACAAAGCAGCCATTAGTTTAATATAAACATTTTCTCTTGTATGGCAAAGTACTTCGCCGTTTTCACCCGTTTCTGCAAGCGCTCCGTCTTCATCAAGCACTACATAGTTGCAGAGCGACGTACCAAGTATGCTGCCTTTTTGCTTAGGCAAAGTGACATTACAACCTGTCGCAACAGCCAAAACATCTATCGATCCTGCGATAACAGGAATATCTTTTTTCAAATCCAATAACACTGCCGTATTTTCCGATAAAGCTCCTATCACATCGCCAGAAGACACTAATTGAGGAAAGCAGTCAGCGCATTCTTGGATATCTAATAGTTCCAGCAAAGAAAATTCATATTTCTTTTTATAGATATTCAAAAGCGCGGTTGAAGCGTCTGTCTGATCCGTGACAACTTTGCCTGTCAGCTTGAAATTGAGCCAGTCTTTGCAATGGAGCACTTTATCAATACGTTTGTAGTTCCCAAATTCGTTTTCCTTAAGCCATTTTAGTATTATAAGATTAGCGCCAGGAAAAAGAGGCGTAGTTCCTAAGCTTAAGCAAGTTTTATTTAGGCTCTCATAATCAAGTAGATCCCTTGCGCGCGTATCGTTCCACAGCACTGCGTTTCTGATCGGTTCACCATCTCCGTCAATAGGCCACAAGCCGTCACCCTGGGCACATATTCCTAAGGCGCAGATATTGTTCCAGTCATTCCTGTTTTTTTCTCTTAGAGCAATTATTACCTCACAAACTGTCTGCCAGACTGTTTTCATATCCATCTCGCACCACCCTTGAAACGGCATGAGAACTTCTATTTTCTTGCTGGCTATATCTATTATATTGCCATCAATGTCGGTAATGGCAGCTTTTATCATGGTAGTTCCCGAATCTATCGCAAGAAACCTTTTCTCACAATTACATGAGTCACTTTCTAACATTCTGATTCCTCCAAGGATGGTCTTTCAGCCAAATTTAATTATGACTTTTATTTATTTGCTCTAACCTTTATATTCGTATTCCAGCGGTTCATTATTTGCAAAATGCTTTACTTCGCTGACAAGCATTTTTGTATGATTTATTATGGCATCATACGTTGCGCCTGCAAGGTGCGGCGTTACGACTATATTGTCGCATTTTGTAAGGAATGGATGATCTTTTGCTAATGGCTCACTTTCAAAAACATCAACGCCTGCTCCTGCTATTTCATGGTTTAGAAGCGCATTTATAAGTGCCTGCTCATCTACCAATGCTCCACGCGAAGTATTTATAAAATATGCTGTCTTTTTCATCTTCTTAAATACTTCTTCGTTGATAAGTTTATAGGTTTCCGGTGTATCCTTGCAGTGAACTGTAACGATATCTGCGTTTTCGAGCAGTTCATCAAAACTTACCGACTGTGTATTTTCTCCAAGCTTATTTTTATCTACAAAGGGATCGTATATAAGAATATTCATTCCAAATCCTCTGCATATCCTGCCTACTCTCTGTCCTATGCTTCCATAGCCGATTATTCCAAGCGTACGTCCTTTCATCTGGAAGCCTTTATATAATACATACGGTGAATTGTCATCAAGTGCCCATGTAACATCGCTTCTCAAGCCTTCTTTGGTCACATTTTCATGCTTTTTATCTACAACATGCTTTCCGTTATGAAGATCAGCATAAGCAATAGGTATCTTTCTCATTATAGAAAGCATAAGCGCTACAGTAAATTCTGCTGCACAGTCCGAATTTCTCCCAGGAGCATAACTTATTTTTATGCCTTTTTGTCTAGCGTATTTAGTATCTATATTTACAGGGTTTGCTCTAGTGCAAACGATTAGTTTCAAACCAGGTGAGGCATCCATGACCTTTTTTGTTACGGGATCATAGCTTGTTATAAGTACTTCTTTACCTTTAACTAGCTCAGCCATTTCATCTTCGCTAAGGATCTTTTTTTCTTTTACCCAACCGGCGTATTCTATGTCTAGAATCTTTTCAAGTCCTTCTATATGAGACTCACTTATCTCAGCTGTCAGTAAAGCTTTCATTGCTTTTTCATCCTCTCAAAGCTATTATATTTCTTCGTGTTCTTCTACCCTTTTGCCGTAATTTTTGAAACGCTCTATCATACGCACCATTTCATCTTCAGGCAATATGACAGGATCGCCTATACATTTTGTCCTATAATACAATTCACAGCAGAACTCTATTTCTTCCGTAACAGCAAAAGCTTCAGCAAGGTTAGCTCCGCCGGCTAAAAGCCCGTGATTAGCAAGCAAAACTGCTTTTCTGTCTTTCATTGCTTCAAAAGCATTTTTAGCAAGCTTTACTGTCCCATATGTTGCATATTCAGCGCATCGCACATCTACCCCAGCGTAAGCGACAAGATAATGTACTGCCGGCAACGGCCAGCGCAAGCAAGAAATAGTTGCAGCATAAGTTGTATGAGTATGTATTAAAGCGTCGATATCGCTTCTGTATTTATATATGATACGATGCATATCACATTCGCTTGAAGGGACTGCATCCCCTTCAACTATCTTACCTGTTTGAACATCTATTAAAACGATCTGCTCCGGCGTTATTTCAAAATAATCTATGCCGCTTGGAGTAATCGCCATAAGTCCTGATCCTCTGTCGCAAATGCTTAGGTTTCCGCCTGTACCTTTTGTAAGTCTTGATTCAACTGCTTTTTTACCATAACTAATTATCTCTTCGCGTAGCTCTTGTAATTGCATATCTTTTCCGCCTTCCATAAACACAATATTTTAAAATCAGTAGAAACTAATTGTGCATAAACATTTTTTGCATATTGCTGCATATCTTTTTGCCATTTAGCAGCAAAAACGCTCCTTTTCAATTATAAGTGATTTTTTCTAAACTTTCTATCTATGCTTTAAATTTTAACTATAAACATTCTTCTTAATAATATAAAACGATTTTTAAATTGAAATTTAATAAAATTACCAATTTTGGTTTAAAAGACCTCTCGGGAAAAATATATAAAAGCATTTAAAACTTGCTATTGTATTATTTAATAAATCGGGCAAAATAATAGTGTTCATAAAATTGAACAAAAGGAGGTTTGAAAATGAGTCGAAATGGTTTAATGTCTGAAAAATTAAAATATGAAATTGCAAATGAACTCGGTGTTTATGATGAAGTAAAAAATAACGGTTGGGGCAATGTTACTTCAAGGAATTGTGGTAACATGGTCAAAAAGGCTATTGAGATCGCAAACAAACACGCCGGATAAATAAAATAAAAAATGGTAAGAAAGAGATTTCTTACCATTTCTTTGATTTTTTGTTTTTTAATATTTATTCAAAAGCATACATCGATCTATCGCTGAACTGCTTATAGAACTCTTTAATGTTACCTTTATAAACCCTATCTTCCGTATCAGGTCCATTTTTTAAGAATTCAAGTGCATAGCACATATGGGCAGCAGTGCCAAGTTTTAATGACTCTTCTGCGACATCGAAGCATTCATGGTGTCCTGATGCAGTTATTCCGGCTTCTTCATCAGCTATACCGAGCATGATGAACGTTCCCGGCCACAGTTTAACAGTAAGGCTATGACTTTCACTTCCCATAAGCGGCAAATGATCTACTAATATCTCCTCACCAAAAGCTTCTCTAAAAGCTTTCTTCGCGAACTGTGAACACTCTTTATCATTTATTAAACCTAATGTTGGCCCAAATATATTTGCTTCGACTTTGCAGTTATATGCTTCTGCTGTTTTTTGTATTACTTTTTCAAGCTGTTCTTTAACTCTCTTTGCATCATCAAGATTATATATACGGAATGTTCCGCCAAAAGTCAATTCTCCAGGGATAATATTTGATGCGGTTCCGGCATGTACCTGCCCAACTGAAAATACCATCGGATTAAATGGGGAAGCATATTTCATACGCAAGGACTGGATAGCTTCATACATTGATACAAAGCAGTCTATCGGGCTTATTCCTACGCTTGGCTCTGACCCATGCGCTGTTTTACCAATAATCTTTACCTGGAATCCTATAACACCCGCCATTGCTAGATCATTAAAAACAGTTATCTTATTTTTAGGAATGTATGTAAACACATGCATGCCAAAACTTGTATCTATTTTCAGATTGTTTTCATAAGCCCATTTATGCAGGTATACCACATTACCTGTTCCTTCTTCTCCTCGTTCAAACATAAGCACTATTCTTCCGTTTATCTCATCCTGTCTTGTTGACAAAGCCTTTGCAGCACCGAGAAGCATTGCTGCGTGACTATCATGCCCGCACATATGGGCAACTCCCGGATTTTCGGATACAACAGGTTTCTTCTTGCCTCCGCCATTTACGTCACTTTCCTGTATCGGCAATGCGTCTATATCAGCTCTTAACAGCACTGTTTTGCCTTTCTTTTCATCTCCCAAAAATGCAAATACACCACCATTTGGAACATTTACATATTTTATACCCATCTTATCAAGCTCTTCACATATACGGGATACTGTTCTTTCCTCATTGCTTGAAACTTCAGGATGTTTGTGGAACTCACGCCTCATCGAGATTATATAGTTTTCTTGTTCAGCGGCAATCTTTAAATAATCTAGCATAATTAGTCTCCCTTTCAACAATAAAATATACCTAAATCAGGCATTGTAGTTTATTATAGTTTAATTATTATTCAATTTATTTAACTTGTAAAGAGTCATTTTTATTATTTAGCCCCCATTTACACAAGAACGGCTTTGCCGTCGATATTAAAGTGCCTCAAATAAAATGCTTATAACAGTAACAGAAATCTGATCAATAATCAAAAAAGAAATATTGATTATTATATTCGCTCCAATTTGATATAATAACTAAAAGAATATTATATGCATATTTTTTAGTTCTTCCGATTTTTTATGAATTCAATTTGCTTAATATTATATATCTCCTCTTTAATTTTCTCATATTTAATCTCTGCATATTTACAATAAAAACATATTATAGTAGTATTGTGGATATATATATCTATTCAATAATCAAATAGCATATAAATGACAATTTTTATAAATTAATATAACTATTTTAAAATATTGGAGGCGCTAAGAATGAGAAAAGGCACTATTGTTGGATACCCTCGTATAGGTGTTAACCGCGAACTGAAAAAAGTGACTGAAAGCTATTTCAAAGAAAAAATCGATTCCAATGAGTTACTGGGTGCAGCAAAGATGCTAAGAAAAGAATATTTGGAAACCCAGAAAGAAAAAGGCATCGATCTTATCCCTGTAAACGATTTTTCATTTTATGACCAAATGCTTGATACAATGGTGCTTGTAAACTGCATTCCTAAAAGATATCAGCAAATGGATCTGCCCCCGATAGACGAATACTTTGCTATGGCTAGAGGATATCAAAAGGGCGGAAAAGACATAAAAGCACTCGCTATGAAAAAATGGTTCAACACAAATTACCATTATCTAGTGCCTGAAATTGAAGACGACGTTTGTTTTGGTGTCAATAAAAATGCGCAAGTATTCAGTCTTATTAAAGAAGCAAATGAATTAGGCATAAACTGCAAAGCTGTAATTATCGGTTTCTATACGTTCCTGAAGCTTTCTAAACTCGATACCCCAGATAGTTTTGAAAAATATGTAGACAAACTGATCCCTGTTTATCAGGACATAATAAGCAAAATAGACTGTGAGTGGATACAGATAGACGAGCCGATACTAGTAACGGACCTTACAGATGAAGATGTTGCTTTATTTACTGATGCATATGAAAAACTGCTTGCAGGCAAAGGCAAAAAGAAAATACTCCTTCAAACATACTTCGGAGATGTCCGTGATATCTATGAGAATATTATTAAGCTTGATTTTGACGGTATAGGTCTTGATTTCATAGAAGGTCCTAAAAATTTAGATCTTTTAGAAAAATACGGATTCCCTAATGATAAATACATTTTTGCGGGTGTTGTAAACGGTAAAAACATATGGATAAACGATTATAAAAAATCACTTGCAATACTTGAGACAGCAGAAAAGTATACAGATAAGGTATATATAAGCACAAGCTGCTCTCTGCTGCACGTTCCTCACACATTAAGGCTTGAAACTGATCTTCCTGATCAATTCAAAGAAAGCATGGCATTTGCTGAGGAAAAACTAGCCGAGATAACAAACCTTAAGGATATGCCTGCCGATCTTTTAGAACAAAATCAGATCATACTTGAGAGAAAAAAGAAGCTGCCAGGAACATATGAGCAGGACGTAAGAGATGAAGTAGATTCACTTCAAGAAAGCGATTTTATTAGAGCAGACAAATACGAAGACAGAATAAAAATCCAGGATAAAATATTCAATCTGCCTTATCTGCCTACAACTACAATAGGCTCATTCCCGCAGACAGCTGATGTAAAAGCGCTAAGAGCTAAACTTGCAAGCGGTGAGATCACCACCGAAGAATATGAAAGCGGCATTAGGAAAAAAATTGATGAAATAATCAAACTTCAGGAAGAAATAGGCCTTGATGTTTTGGTACATGGCGAATATGAAAGAAATGATATGGTCGAGTATTTCGGTCAACAGCTAAACGGCTTTGTAAGGACAAAAAATGGCTGGGTACAATCATATGGCACTAGAGGTGTTAAGCCTCCTGTCATATTCGGTGATGTAAAAAGAGAAAAGCCTATGACAGTAAGATGGATAACATATGCACAGTCCAAGGCAGACAGGCCGGTAAAAGGCATGCTTACAGGTCCTATAACTATTATGAACTGGTCATTTATACGAGAAGATCTCCCTATACAGAAAATCGCATACCAAATAGGTATAGCTATGCGTACTGAAGTATTGGACCTTGAAAAAGCCGGCATAAAAGTCATACAGATAGACGAAGCAGCTCTAAGAGAAAAGCTCCCGATTAGGCATGCCGAGTGGGATGAATACCTTGAGTGGGCTATAAAAGCTTTCCGACTTACACATTCTAAAGTGCAGAAAGAAACGCAGATACATACTCATATGTGCTATAGCGAATTTGCAGATATACTAAAAGCAATAGAAAACATGGATACAGATGTTATCACTATAGAAGCTGCAAGATCTGACTTCTCACTGCTTGATTTTATAAAAGCAGTCAACTTCAAACCTCAGATCGGACTTGGAATATATGACATACACTCGCCAAGAGTACCAAGCGTGGAGGAACTGGTAGTTCTGATCAACAAACTGGTTGCAAAACTCGAATTGAGAAATATTTGGATAAACCCCGACTGCGGACTTAAAACAAGAGGCATGGAAGAGACGAAAGCAAGTCTAATAAACATGGTTAAAGCTGCTAAACAAGTCAGAGAAACACTGTAACAGGAAAATATAAAAAAGCCATAAAGCAGAGAATTGCTTTATGGCTTTTTATTACTTCTCAATTTTGTTGATTATATCGCATACAATGTCTATTTTTTTCAGCGGTGTCATTATATAATAACCGTCACAATCGTTTTTCACCTTTTCTATAATATCCATGCAATATCCAATCGAAATGTCTGCAGCTTCTTTTGGTGTCTTGTCTTTTAGCATATCAACTATTTTTTCCGGTATAGTTATGCCAGGAACTTCGTTATTGAGAAACAAAGCGTTTTTGTATCCGGAAACCGGAAGTATGCCAGCAAGTATCTTACAGTTTAGGCTGGCTTTGGCCATTTTGAGATTCTCTATAGCTTTGAGAGAAAATATCGGCTGCGTAAGCAGATATTCGGCACCATTTTGTATCTTCTGCTCAGCTCTTTTTAGTTCGTCAGCAAAATTATACGCATTTATATTAAGAGCTCCGCCTATAAAAAACGGTAATGCGGAGAATATCTCCGTGTTCAGCGTTTTTATATAGGAAATAAGATTATAAGAATTGAAATTATAAACTCCTTTATTGTTTCCTCTATCTGTCTGAACGACCGGGTCTCCCGTGACAACGAGCACATTGCATATATCTTCTATATTGGCACCAAGCAATGCAGATTTTATGCCTATATAGTTCCTGTCTCTGCATGACAGATGTGGCAGCACCTCTATATCCGTTTCTCTTTTTATCTTTGCAGCGAGCATTATACTGTCTGCTCTTGCTCTTGCAAGAGGCGAATCGGCCAGCGTAATTATATCCGCTCCTGCTAAGTATGCTTTTTCAGCAGCCGTTATAAGATAATCACAATTAACATTATTGGGCGGATCAAGTTCAACTGCTATAATCCTCTTGCCCGAATCCATCTTTTCTTTGAATGCATTCTTTTTTTGTACCTCTATCTTGTTGCTCTTTTTTTCATCTTTTTTCATATCCTTAGGAGAATCTTTTATTTCATTTACTTTTTCCACAACAGCTTTTATATGTTCTGGCGTTGTCCCGCAGCAACCGCCAATTATATTTACTCCAAGCTCATATATATCAACAAGTTTATCTGAAAAATACTCCGCATTATCTTGGTATACTGTCCTGCCATTTATAGTAGAAGGATAACCGGCATTTGGCATAGCAGAAAAGTTCATATTGCTTATATTAAGCTCTTTTATCAGGTTATAAAAATGGCTCGGACCGCTTATGCAGTTAAGTCCTACAGCATCTATATCTTTATTTTTTGATGCTGCATCAATCAGTGTTTTGTAATAGTAGCCTTTTTTTGTATATCCATCCTGTGTCGCTGCAAAAGAAACTATGATATAAGAATCGGGCATGCTGCTTTTGATATGTGATATTGCAGGCAACAGCACTTCATATTCCGCCAAAGTCTCAAACAAATAATATTTAGCTCCAAGGTCAATAAACGTCTGGGCAATGCTTTTATACTCTTTTGATATATCTTCATTATCTGAATTTATATATCCTATATCCGCAAATACTATTGCATCCGAATTATTTACTGCCTGATTGGCGATTTCATAGCCATTTCTGATTATGTTCTTTATCGTATCGGAAGGAAGCTCTAAAACTGAATTTGCTCCAAAAGTATTGGTTTTAATCGCCATAGCACCAGCATTTATATATTGTTTATGTATTTTAAGGACAGTATCCGGCTCGTTTAAGTTGGCATATTCGCAGAACACATTTTTTGCACTTATTTTCTGATAATACGTTCCAAAAGCCCCGTCAAATACAAATGGCTTAGCGTTTAGTTCAGTTTTCATGCAAATCCCTCCAATACATGAATTTAGTTAGATTTGAGTATAATGCAAACCGTTATAAAATACAAGTATTCCGTATAATTCCAAGTTATTCAAAGTGATTGTTACATTATTTAAGAAAATAGGCTTCTGCTATAAAAAAAAGGCTCTTAGAAAATCTAAAAGCTTTTTTTGAGCAATTCACTTTGGTTATAGAAATGTTTTGTAATCTTCGTAATTCTTTATCAAAAGCTCGGGAGTGTTAAGACCGTAAGGGCATTTGCTCATACACTGATTGCAGTGTATGCAGTCCTCTATCTTTTTCATATTCTCCTGCCACTGCTTTGTTAGAAACGACTCTTTTGGAGCTCTTCTTAAAAGCAAACTCATCCTAGCACAGTTATTTATCTGTATGCCTGCTGGGCATGGCATACAGTACCCGCAGCCACGGCAGAAATCTCCAGCCAGCTCTTTTCTGTCTTTTTCAATCTGCTTTTTCATTTCATCTGTCAGAACTGGAGGATTGTCATTGTACGAAAGGAATTCGTCCAGTTCGTTCTCACGCTGTACTCCCCATATCGGCTCGACATTATCGAACATAGCTATATAAGCATAGGCCTTTGCTGAATCCGTTATAAGCCCTCCGGACAAAGCCTTCATCGCTATAAACCCTACATCCTTTGTTTTGCACTCTTCAACGAGTTTTATATCGGCATCTCCGGCAAGATAACTGAACGGGAATTGGAGCGTATCATACAGACCTGTTTCTATCGCTTCTTTAGCGATATTAAGCCTATGATTCGTTATACCTATAAACCTTATCTTGCCTTGTTCCTTAGCTTGAAGCATTGCTTCGTAAAGACCTGTGCCATCATTGGGCTTTGGGCAGAAATCGGGATTATGGAATTGATATATATCTATATAATCCGTCTTCATCATCTTTAAACTTGTATCAAGATCTGTCCAAAAATCTTTTACTGTAACTGCGGCCGTTTTTGTACTTATGATTATTTTTTCTCTTGTGTATTGAAACGCAGCACCCAGTTTTTCTTCACTGTCTGTATAAGCTCTTGCAGTATCAAAATAGTTGATACCATTATAAAATGCCTTTTGCAGCAGATACGTCGCTTCTTTTTTTGATACACGCTGTATAGGGAGCGCACCAAATCCGTTTTTACTTACTTCCAATCCTGTTTTGCCTAAAATAACAGTCTTCATAGCATTCACCCTCCTGAATTTTCTAATATCGATTAATTATTTTCGAATGTCGCCGCCACTTCTTTGAGCCATTTTATTATCTCAATATGCTGTGGGCAATTGCTCTCACATTGTCCGCATTCTATGCAATCAGATGCTTTGCCGTATATTTCTTTATAATTGTTATAATAAGCCCTTTGTATAGAAAATCCTTTATTTAAAGCCTGTTTGTCAGCATTATATAATGCAAAATACTTAGGTATAGCAATATTTTTAGGACAGCCTTCAACGCAGTACTGGCACGCTGTGCATGGTATTATTACTGATTCATTTATTATTTTTACAGCTTTATCTATTATTTCACGTTCTTCCTTATTAAGAGGTTTAAAATCCTGCATGTATCTTACATTGTCTTCAAGCTGAGTAAAGCTTGACATACCGCTTAAGACCATCATTACTCCTTCAAGGCTTGCCGCATAACGTATGGCCCAAGAAGCTGTTGACATATCCGGATTATAATTCTTAAACAACCGCTCTGCCTTTTCAGGAACATTAGCAAGTGTCCCACCTTTTACAGGCTCCATAATTATTATCGGTTTATTATGTTTTCTTGCGACCTCATAGCATTTGCGCGATTGTATGCTCTCGTTGTCCCAATCCAAATAATTGATCTGCAACTGAACGAATTCCATCTCCGGGTGCGCGGTCAGTATCTCATCAAGAAGATTTGCATTGTCATGAAAAGAGAAGCCAATTCTCTTAGCTTTGCCTTCTTCTTTCATTTTCTTTACAAACTCAAAGCTATCATACTTCTGCGCCATTTTATAATGTGAAACCCCAAGATTATGAAGCAGATAGTAATCAAAATATTCAACTCCGCACTTTTCTAGCTGCTCATTAAAAAACCTCTCATTGTCTTCCTTTGATTTAAGCATCATAGTCGGTAATTTAGTTGCCACTGTAAAACTGTTTCTATCATGTCTTTTTACCAATGATTCTCTAAGTGCTATCTCGCTTCTATTCATATGGTACATATAAGCCGTATCAAAATATGTAAAACCTTTTTCCAAAAACGCATCTACCATTTTGTTTAAAGTATCCATATCGATGCTCGCCGCATTTTCCTTGTCTATGACCGGCAGACGCATAAACCCAAATCCAAGCTTCTTCTTTTCCAAATCAATTACTCCTTTTATACTCGTTTTAGTCATAATTGTTTTCTTTTATGTTTTCATCTTACCACGTAGCCTTATAAATGCGCTATATATTTTTAATAAACATGGAAATAAAAAAAGGCTTTTAGATCTCTCTGAAAGCCTTCCGAAAAACTCGATTATGCATTCACCGCTATATCATCACGATATACCATGCAGCATTTTGTGCAGCAGCCAACATTTTTGTATATTGCTTTTGCTTTTTTTACTGCTTCTTCATATGATGCAAAATATCCTAAATATATACGCTTTCCTGCGTCATCAAGCGATCTGCAGTCTGAAGTATGTATAACATGAATATAATCAGGATCACCTGTTGTTGTCTTATTTACATAATAATGATGGTACATTGTTTACCTCTTTTCTGCATTTAAATGCAATGCATTCTCAAACAAAAGAACAACACCACAAGCAATTTCCTTTATTATCGCTTAAATATCGCCAGAAACATTTACAAAGTTCTATCATCTATGATAAAATATCATTTAGTGAGAACGTATATTTTACCAAATGGTAGAATAGCTTCTGAAAAGCTTCATTGAATGTAGGAGTTCAATGGGCTTTTTCTTTTGTTAACCTCTTGAGATAATTATATCTAGATTTAACACAATGTCAACTGCCTTAATATCTATATATTGTATGGTGGCACCCATTGGTGGGGTGGTGCCACTATATATTGTTGTTGTTTCTTGCCCACAAAGCTGTGTTTACAGAATGTTTACAATTAGGTGCTATAATATGCTATATTAAAATTAAATCAACATCAAAATATCTTTATTATGATTATATGCATAACTTATTTTAAAATTTCTACTGTTTTTATTGAATTTTCTTCTCTTAAAAAATAAATTGTTCACACAATGTTGGATATTTTTGCCAAAAATGAGAGTCTTTTTTACAGAAAAACTGTTGACATTGTTATATTATGATCAGTTATCGCGTTTTCATGTTAAAAAAACTATACATTTTATGTTTGTAAATAATAAAAATTCAAATGCTTTTACTCAATTTATTTGACATAAGCTCGTTGCTTTAAATCTTCTATAGCAGTACAATCATAGAAAAAAGAAGTATGCTTACTTATAAAACAGAAGCTACTGTTAGGCGTGATATATATGTGCGGTCGATATTGTATAGACGATGAAAGCAATATATTGGAAATGAACGAAATAATCAGAGAAGCTAACGAACGATTCAAAGAAACATCAAAACTTTCAGCTATGAAAACAGGTGAGATTTTCCCTGCCGATATAGTTCCAGTAATTAGAGCTGCAGGCTCTTATAGATATGTCGATCTTATGCAATGGGGCTATCCTCGCTGGAATTCCTCAGGAGTAATCATAAACGCAAGAGCTGAAACAGTACTTGAAAAGCCTATGTTTAAAGGCAGTTTTGAATCCATGCGATGCATAATTCCTACAACGGGCTTTTTTGAATGGAAGCATGAAAATGGGAAGGTAAAAAAAGATAAATATCTCCTGCGTCTTAATGATAACCCTATGCTGTATCTAGCTGGATTATATAATACATATAAAGATAATGAAGGAAAGCCGTACAACAGCTTTGTTATATTAACAACCAACGCTAATGATTCAGTCAGGCCCATACATAACCGCATGCCGGTTATACTGACTGACGAAAAAAAAGATATTTGGCTTCATGATAAAACGCTTTCTCAGTTATTATTAAATGATGATAACAATGCGGAACTGGAACTTATAACTAAAAAATAGAATTGACGTTTTTGTATGCCATTTATATTATTACTGATTTAGGCCGAACAAATTTTGAGAGGTGAGAATGTGGATCAACAAGAAGAATTTATATTGAAAAACGCTTTTAATTTTTGGGATAAACTTTCTAGCGAAGAAAAAGCACTGCTCCTTGAAAATGTCGACAGGATACATTATGAAAAAGGTTCCAATGTGCACAGCGCAGACAATGACTGTATCGGCGTTATAGTTATAAAATCAGGTGAACTGCGTACATATATTCTCTCTGATGAAGGAAAAGAAATCACTTTATACAGACTAAATGCAGGAGAAGTATGCATCCTTTCAGCATCATGCCTGATTAAAAATATAGATTTCGACGTTTACATCGATGCAGAAGTCGACACGGATATACTGCTAATTAATTCATATATTTTTTCCAGGCTTCAATCCCAAAACGTATACGTCGAGAACTTTGCCCTGCATACAGCCGTAGATAAATTTTCCGATGTTATGTGGGCAATGCAGCAGATATTGTTTTTGAGCTTTGATAGGCGCTTGGCTGCATTTCTAATAGACGAATCTGTTAAAACAAATTCGGATGATATTAAACTTACGCATGAACAGATAGCAAAATACATGGGCTCAGCCCGTGAGGTCGTAACACGTATGCTTCATCATTTTGAAAGTGACGGACTCGTTAGCATTTACCGTGGAGGAGTTATACTAAAAGATAAAAAAGCATTAAGAAATTTGATATAAAAAGTGGCTCAAGCATTATGCTCAAGCCGCTTTTCTTATGCGTTTACCATTTTAAGTATCTGTGCTTTTGGCTGTACACCAACTGTTTGAGCAGTTACTTTGCCGTCTTTTACTACCACCAGAGTAGGTATGCTCATTACTTTGAATGCTTTTGCAAGTTCAATTTGCTCGTCTACATTGACTTTCCCGACTTTAAAAGCCGTATTCTCCTCTGCAATTTGATCTATAACCGGAGAAACCATGCGACATGGTCCGCACCATGAAGCCCAAAAGTCTATTAGTACCGGCTTTTCAGACTTAATTACTTCACGCTCAAAATTTTCCTTTGTTATTGTTACTACTGACATATTGTTCATCTCCTTTGCTTTTTCTAATTTAATTTTATCCTTAAATCAATGTATTTTCTGTGACCGCATCACATTGCCTTTTTTATCTGAATTCTATTGCTCTCATAGGACAGAACTTTATGCACTTACCGCATTTAATACACTTTTCCATATCTACATTAGGCAGTTTATAACCATCCTGCGTAAGAGCACCTGTCGGACATACTCTTAGTGACGGACACCTATGGTTCTGTGGACACCTATGAGCATTCACATAAAGAACTTTATCAGAATTTGATGTTGCTGATTCCTGCTTCCTGTCATTTTTATTAAATAAACCCAAAATACTATCAAACATAGTTTAATTACCCTTTAATTTCCTTATATATTTAACGGCTTCACTGCCGGCTTGTGCACCCTGGTACACTGCTTTTGCTATTTGCAACATTCCTCCTGTGCAGTCGCCCGCAGCAAAAAGGCCAGGAATGTTTGTCGCCATATTTTCATCTACCACTATTTTATTACCTTCCGTCCTAGCCCCAAGTTTTCTTGCAAGATCACTGCTACCCGCAATACCTATTGCAATAAAAACACCCGATACGGGTATGCTTGTTCCGTCCTGAAATTTAACCGATTTCAGCGTATCATCTCCAGAAAACTCTGCAACCAGCTTTGTAATAACATTTATTTCAGGAGGTATATTATCTATAGGCTCTGAGCCGTTTGTAATAATGGTAACCGACTTGGCTATCGGCAGAAGCTCCATGGCTTCATGCAATGCATACTCGCAGCAACCTAGTACCGCAACATCTTTTCCTTTATAGAAAAAAGCATCACATACTGCACAATAGCTTATGCCTTTGCCTTCAAACTGCAACACTCCAGGAATTTTAGGTATTTTCCTTTGATATCCAGTTGCTATGATCACACTGTCAGCCAAATAATCGCCGCTAGTAGCAGAAACAGTCAGCTTATCTGTATAACCTATGCCAACAACCTCACTCTTCAAAAAATCTGCGCCCAATCTCTTTGCCTGAGAAATGCCACTTTCAACCAGTTCTTTTCCGCTTACAGGCTCTTTAAATCCATAATAATTTTCAATTTTATCTGCTTTTTCCAGAGCACCGCCATCTTTAGCTATAACAGTTGTTTTAAGTCCCGCTCTCGTTGTATAAAGCGCAGCAGATATCCCAGCCGGACCATTTCCTATAATAATTACATCTGACATTTACTCACCTCATTTATTGTCTGCTGACAGTATAATAAAATGTTATTTACCAATTCTGTGATCAGATCACATTCATTATGATTATTTGCAAATTGCCGGTTTGTTATGAAAATGATTTAATATAAACATCAAAATGATACATTTCTCATTAAAAACCACAAAAAATAAAGTTTTCAGGAAAACCCGAAAACCTTTTATAACTGCTTCTCAATAACAGATTTTTTATATATCGCTTATTATATGTACTTCTATAACTAAAAATGCGACACATGTAAATTCCAATGCCGCACATATAAATTCAAATCCGCTCACATCAAATGCAAAGAATCACGTTTATAGCCTTATTTCTTTCACTTTTTATTTATATAGAAGCTGCTGTTCATCAAACAAAAATGCCTTTTTATGCGATTTCAAAGATTTAAGCTTTTATTTTAAAATAAATAGTTTATAAAATCATTTATTTTATTCGCTAACAAAAAGTACTGATGCGACTAAGTTTATTAAAATCCTCCCAGTCACATCAGTACTTTTATATTATATAATTTTATTATGGCATCTAATATGCTTATGCTACAGCTTATAATATAATGCTTACTCCTCAAGACCTCTACAACTACACTATTATTAAAAATCTTCCAAATGCATCAACTGTAATTATAGAAGACCAATAATTATTCAACTATTAAAGTTCCATAAAATCTAAAATATTACCATTTATATATGCATTTTCATTAGCTGTAAGGTAAACTATTATGTGTTTTAATTCTAGTGTAGCTATAATTAATAATTTAACTGGAGCAATATCTTCATATAACGATCACTAATATTATTTAATTCTTTGGTTTCGGTTTTGTGGTTATTCTCCATATGTGTTAAAAGCACCGATAATTCAGCATTCATATTTATGATATCAGTATTCATTTGACTGCATAATGTTCTAAGGCTTTCTTGCATTTTATAGCGATAGTTATAAATCATATTGTTTATATTAAGCTGAAGATCCTTTTCTGCTTGTTCAAGTGCTCTTTCGTAAATTTTTGCTTTTATTTTATTCCCTGGAAGTAAATATGTTAAATTGCCAACATCAAGATGGAGGCTCCCATTATTACTCAACCTGACAAAATAATCGCTACGCTCAGAAACAGAAAATTCTCTAAAATTAACTGGATATTCTATCCCAAAGCTATCCCTCACCATTTGAGAAATATATTCAGCAATTTCAACAGCTTTATTATTTAAAGAACTAACGATGGTTTTGTATCCCTCATTAAGCAGTTCTAGCCCTGTCTTATTAAGATTATTTATTTCTTTACGCAAAAGGCCTTCAATAGTTTTTGTAATTTCGTTTTCAAATTGTTTTGGTGATGCTTGTTTTGAGTTTTCATAGAATTGTTTTGTTTCTTTTTTAATATTTATTAAAGCATCTTGCCAGTTCAGATTTTCTTTTATGTTTTCAACAAGTCTTTCAGTTTGCACTTTTGTCAATACTTGCACTTCATCCAAAAAATTGCTGAGCATTGCTTGTTTTGTTTTAATTTCTGATATTTTTATTTCAAGTTCCTCCGCAGGTATTGCAGCTGATTTTAAATATAATTCTATTTCCGACTTCGCCTGTTTTATAATATTCTCCAGTTTGTTGCTTATTGAAATTGAAAGTAATTCTCCATAAGATGACTGTATGTCGTTGCTTATCTTCTGCTTTATTTGAGCAATGCCATCTCCTGTTATAGTACTTATTGGATACAGTTCCACATTAAACCCAACAGTCTCAGATAAAATAGAATTACAATATGAAATAAACTCTTCCAGATTTTCGGGGCTAACAGTATCAATCTTGTTTACTGCAAAATAAAACTTTGATGCGAAATCTCTGGTTTTGAGTAAAAATTCTCTTTCAATCTCACTTACAGGGCTGTCAACAGAAAGTAAAAATATAACAGCATCACTTTTTTCAATAAAAGAATATGAAGTATCAGTATTATGCTGATGAACAGAGCCAACACCCGGAGTATCTACTATAGTAATACCTTCTCCGAATAGTTCCGAACGAACCCATAGTTTTACTGATGCCACCTTTTTATTGTTGTTCTTGTTTTTTTGTTCACTAATATACTCTGACAAATTTTCACGGGTGACTTCTACTTGTGTCCCATCTAGAAAACAAACTATAGCTTTAAAATCATTTCCACGTCTAATTTCGGTAACTACAGTTGTTAATGGTACAATACCAACCGGCAAAATTTCTTCTCCGATTATTGTATTTGTAAAGGAAGATTTCCCTCTTTTAAACTGTCCGATTACTGATACTATAAGCTCATTTTCCGAATATCGTTTTTCTAGTTCTGAAATTCTTTGCACCTGTTCATTTAAAATATCTGTTTGCTGCATTAAATTTATTATTTTGTCAAGTCTTTCTTTCATTGTTTTACCTCATTGTCAGTAAATATTTTTTTGTACAAGTCTTCACCATACGCAGTTTCTTTTGGCTCTTGTGCTATTAATTTGAAAGTACGTTCACCATTATCTAAACGCTGTGCTTGTAAAAACTGTGCACGCAAATCCCCAATAAAACTTGATGCATAGGTATAAAGATGTGTAACTGAGAATACCTCAACTCTTTTGTCAATAAGTGCCAAAGTTACCTGGCGGCATATTTCAGATCCTTCCCTCTCATTAGTAGATGCAAAAGATTCGTTTAGCAAAACAAGAGAATTTATTTGCAGATGATCAATTAAAGTACTCATCCTTTCGAGTTCTTCATCCAGTTTACCGCTTATTAATGATTTATCTTCTTCTTTTTTAAAATGAGTAAAAACTAAAGTTATACGTAAACTTACTTTCTTTTTAAAACTTGCATACGTATTCATTATTAATTTCCTCGCCAAAAACTGTTGATTAATTATAATGCTTGAAAAAAAAGTATCTTTGGCTCTCAGATTAATAATGCCATAGTTCCGGTTACAATCAGGATCAACCCTGCAATTGATTTTTTTGTAAACTTCTCTTTTAGGAACAAATATGAAAAAATAATAGTTATCAAAATACTCAATTTATCAATTGGCACTACGACACTTGCCGGCCCTTCTTGAAGTGCTCTATAATAGCATAACCAAGAACCTCCGGTGGCAAATCCCGATAACACAAGAAATATCCAGCTTTTTGAGTCGATGTTTTTTATTGTATGCTGTTTTTTTGTGACCCAAACAACTACCCAAGCCATAATCAATACTACAATCGTTCTAATTGCTGTACCTAGGTTTGATTCCACTCCTTCAATACCTACTTTGCCAAGTATTGACGTAAGGCTTGCAAATATTGCTGAACCGACAGCATAGATAATCCATATATTTCTCTGAGAATCGCTCTTATTTGTTTCTTTTATTTGGATCATTAGATATGTGCCGATACCAATCAATACCATTGCGCCAGCTTTTATTGGCGTAAGTTTTTCATTCAGAAAAATAATTGCTAATAACATTGTTAAAATGGTGCTGGATTTATCAATCGGAGTAACCTTATTAACATCTCCCAATTGCAGAGCTTTAAAATAGCATAACCATGAAGCTCCGGTAGAAAGCCCTGATAATATTAAAAACATCAGTGTTTTTCCACTTATATTTGAAATAGTGCCTTGCGAGCCTACCACAGCCACCATAAGCCATGAAAAAAGTAATACTACAACCGTCCTAAGAGCTGTAGCTACAGTAGAGTCTGTATTCCTTATACCTATCTTTGCAAGAATTGCTGTTAATCCAGCAAATATTGCTGAACCAAATGCAAATAAAATCCACATATCAAGTCCCCTTATCAAAATATTTTTAACCCGCAGTTACATTTAAATTAATAATCAGTTTTTTATACTTTCTTATGCTATTTAACCGAATAATTCTTTCATCTGCCTATCTGTTTTTATAAAAGCATTATATTTTCTCTTCAACTAAGTAGTTATAAAATGTGTTTTGTTCAATTTATATTCTTTTATATTTCTCACCTACAACCGAAAAAGCTAACCTGTTATTAACTTAACTCTGGCAGGCAATAATATTCTTACTATCCAAGTATACACTTTAAGCATATTTCATATTGAGTAGGCATATCGTTTTTTTGCATATCCAATAAATTATATTTTATTGCGTAAGTTATTTAGCTAAAATCATTTTTTGTCTAAAAACCAAATATGTAATCATTGCCAACATTTCTGAAACCAAAACGAATATAATTATGTAGGATATAGAGTACTCATATAAATATCCCATTATTGTACTCCCTATAAAAAGGGCAGATCCATACATAGCATTGAATATGCCATATGCAGTTCCTCTTCTTGTAATAGGAATTATATCTGCTATTGCTGCCCTAATTATTGTTTCGTGTATACTCATTATACAGCCCCAAAGTATAATTGAAATAACAGCAAGCACAGGGTTTGTAGAAAATCCCAAAAATGCCATTGGTAATGTCATAGCAGGAATAAGAACAAGTGAGGTTAATCCTATTTTATCGTAGAACTTACCAATCAAAAGGGCGAATATTCCATCAACCGCCATTGCTATAGCATATAATGTTGGTATGAACGATTCTGACAACACGCTTTTGGCTATAAAATGGTATGAGATAATTGGAAAATTAACAAATCCAAGCACACTTAGAAATGTAAATAATGTATAATACCAAAATATTTTGGGTAAGCCTTTGGCAGTATCAGTTTTTATGCTGCCTTTATTAGGAGTATCCTCAAGTAATGAAGGATCGGGAAATTTTCTACTTGTATACAATATAGTTAGTATAGTTAAGATAGCCGGTATCCACATGTAAGTAAATCCTTGTTTATATCCACCAGCAAAGGTGAGCGTAAAAGCAAAAATCAAAGGACCTATTATGCAACCAATCTGATCCAGTGCTTCATGAATACCAAAACCAAAACCAGTACCTACCTGCTTTGTTGCATGTGAAAGCATAGCATCTTTTCCGGGACTTCTTATCGCTTTGCTCGCTCTCTCAAGAATAATAAAAAAAGCGGCTATCTGCCACTGACCTGCAATAGCAAGCAAAGGTACTGAAATCAACATTGCATAACCTAATATAGTTATCAACCAGTATCTACCTGTCTTATCAACTAAATGTCCCGAAATAAGTCTTAACGCATATCCCAAAAATTCTCCAAATCCCGAAACAAAACCAACAACTGCGGCGCTTGCTCCCAATGCTCCAAGATATGGCCCATAAACGCTCCTGGCTCCTTCATAAGTTATGTCCCCAAAAGCGCTTATCAAACCGAATAGCAATATGAACCTTAAAGCGAGTTTCTTCCTGGTGCCCATGTTTTGTAACTCTCCTAGTGTTGTGTTAATTCATTTTAAGTTTAACATGATTAATATTCATAGCCCATATACTTTATTAATTCATTCTTTAAATAAATACTTATCTTCAATCCGTACTTATCTTTTGAAGCATCACATAAAGTTGATATACTATATCTACAGAAGTGTATCTGTTCTGCGAAAAAACCTCTGATTATTATTAGAAACCTTTTGAGCATTAATTTAAACTATGAATACCGTTCGGTTCCTAAAATTCCTGTTACTTTGTAATACCGCATTTTTAAGCTGTCTAATATCAGCATAGCAATAAGAGTGATTACCAGCAATAATATGATGGATTGTAACGGGATTGCAATCATTACCCAACCAAATATCGCCATTAAAGTGGCAAGTACAATATTTATTGAAACCATGGCCCAATACCCACTTACTAGGTGCAAATGACCAGAAATGATCTCGTGTTCTAGTCATAATTATAGTTTCCATCGCAGAATAGATGAGGAATAAGAACATTAATGAACTGATCTGATCAGAGCTTAGATTTTGAACCTTTAAGTAGAACCAAAGTAGCCCTAACCCAAGAACAAACCAACCAATTGTAAAAATCAAAGCTATCTTTGCCAATTTAGGCAAGTCCCATTTTTCTGGTACCATTGTAGGCCATGCTTTATCAGTACCTAAGGTCAATGTGACCATATCATTCATAACAACAATGAAAACAATTAGACTTAACGAAACCGGGAAAAATCCCGTAAAAATAAAGCCGAACGTCAACAGCGCCGCTAATTCAGCCGTTCTTGACAACTTAGTAATTGTCCATGTCATCATTCTGCGGTAAACGCGATGACCCCCGTCAATTACTTTGGTAATATCAGTCAATTTTGGTTCAGTTAGAACGACTCGAGCAGCTGATTTGGCAACATCCGTAGCAGTGCTTACCGCAATACCTACATCAGCTTGTTTTAGTGCCGGTGCATCGTTTATTCCGTCCCCGGTCATTCCCACAACCATCCCCAGTTCTTGTATTGCTTTAACAATCTTATATTTATCTTCTGGGTAAACATTGGCAAAGCCGTCAAAATCCAAAGGATTTGAAAGTGCATCTTCTAAAGTCCCTATACGACTGCCAATACCTACTTGAGTTGCAATAGCTTTGGCAGTTCCGACAGTATCACCGGTTAACATTATAATACGTATTCCCAACTTTTGTATTTTTTCAATAGATTCTCTGGCATCCTCTCTCGGAGAATCCGCTAATGCAATTAGTCCTTGACAGACGATTTTCTCATTTTCACCGCAAGCAATCGCTATCACTCTTGAGCCTTTGGAGCTTAACATATTAACCTGGTCCATAAAATTATCCGGAACTACTGAAAGCTTAGAAACTACATAAGGAGAACCCATTATTATCTCTAGCTGTTTCCCGTTTTGAGTAATATTTGCTTTAGATACTTTTTCAACAGGATCGAAGGCTTTAAAAAATGTTCTTTCAGGCATAACTAGATTTTTATCATTAAATGCCTTTAAAATAGCAGTACTAATGGTATCCATTGACGTATCATCGCAAGCAGTCGCTGCCAGCTTCAGTAATTCCATATCCTCGCGCTGTCCAAACGAAACCAATTCAGCAATTTCTGGGCGATTATTAGTCAATGTGCCTGTTTTATCCACAAGTAAAATGTTCATACCAGCCGCTTCCTGAATACCTGTCAGTCCGGTTATAAGGACATGCTCTTTAGCTAAATTTCTAGCCTCAAGCGAATTTGCCACAGTGAAACTGGAAGGCATTGAGATTGGAATAGTAGCAATAAATAAAACAATTAAAAAAGGTAATAATTCTTGCCAAGGAGTTCCCTTGATAAAAGCTGTCATTGCCAAGATAACCGCAAGTACAACATCTAAGTATGCTAGATATCTAACAATATTAAATAGTAATACCTGAAGTCTTCCCGGTGCTTCGGCTGTTCGTACAAGTTCAGCAGTTTTGCCATATGAGCTCTTAGTCCCTATTGCCGTAACGCTTGCAATTACTTCGCCATGACTGATAGTTGACGCAGAAAAAATTGTCTCGCCCACTGCTTTTGCCACATCAATTGATTCTCCTGTCAGAGCAGATTCATTAACGCTTGCTGTTCCGCTTATAATTTTTATATCTGCGGGTATAATATCACCAACTCTTGAATGCACAATATCGCCCGGAACTAATTCTCTTGACGGTATGGTTTCCCATTTTCCATTTCTTAATGTCCGTATACTGACCTGAAGTTGCTTATGTAAGTAGCCTGCAGCTTTTTTGGCTCGTTTTTCCTGAATCTCTCCGGTAACAGCAGAAAAAATAAGCAATAGAAAAACGACTGCTGCCTGAGCACCTTTACCAAGCAACAACTCAAATATCATAGCAGCCTCAAGTAACCAAGGTATCGCACCCCACATTCGCTTTAAAGTGCCCATGACCATACCTATTTGTTTTTCAGGAATTTCATTATACCCATATTGCTTTCTTTTTGCTTGAATATCCTGATCGCTTAATCCTATCCCTTTGTATTCATTTTCAATTCCTGCGGGCATTGCCTCTTTATTTTTAGTAACAGAAAACTCTTTGTTTGTTTCGAATTTATCCATTTCCAATACCCTCCTTATATGCAAAAAAAGCTAATAATTTTCCTATAAATAGGAGTCATTAGCTTTTGAGCATTTGGACAAACTCCATCGCCTTTTTTAATTTTTATTGTCCCTCAACATTAAAAACATTTTGCGCAAACTCATCAAGCATTTGCTCACATACAAGCAATTGTTTTTCAGCCTCAGCCTGCAAAGGTGCTCCAAAAAAGTCCAGTTTCTTTATTTTTTCCAGCCAGTTCTTTTGCTTCTTTAAATCTTCGTCATTCTCTTGAAGTTCCGCATATGTAAAATGCTTATTATCTGTTTCTTTTTTTATTTCGGCAAAGTAATCATTACATCTGTCAATGAACTCCTCGTATTGATCGTTTCTTTCAGCATTAAACTTAAGAATAATATTCTCTTCTTCTTTTTTTTCTATGCCAATAGTTTCAAGCAGAAGTGCTTCGCCCCCAATAACTGCAATTTCATTTTGAATCATTTTGAATTGTCTTTGATGCTCATCATTTTTAGGCAAAATACAGACTCCATTTTGAATATAAACAGCTCCAAGTCCTTTAATCCTGCGCCATATGGCTACCCTTTTACTTGACGGATCTGATGGCACTTTATAGGAAAGCAATAGCCATTTATTCATATTATTTATCACCTCAAATGTAACTATCGTTTCATTTATACTATAATATCATATGCTAAATAAAACAACAACTGTTTTTAAATATTGGTATATTTCCGAAAAAATATTTAAAACTTAAAATATGCTTTTTAAATTAACTAAATACTAATACAATTATTCAGATATTTAATAGTTTTCATTTTTGAGGGTTGGTTTAAAAACCTATAACTTCGGATATGCTTCTTATGTTAAATTCGATTTAGAATTTCTATTAGAGGCAATTTACAATATCTATCAAATCCTCGTGATATCTTATTGCAAAAAGACCCCAAAATTAGCGGAGGCTATTTTTGCATATATATAAACAAGGCGGTGTATCCAGCATTTCAAGTCCTCTTTTAAGTGTGCCGAAAGCATTTTCACCTTTACTATCTCGTTATAGTTTGACTGACTGTATTTTTGCTTATGTCCTCTTTCCAAATTTGGCAGTAAAGCTTGTGCCAGGTAGAAGCTGTATAAACCTTTTCAAACTGTTTACACTTGGAAAACTTCTTTCTATGAGATCAAATTCATTGGCATTATGGTCTTCTTTTATATCAATTATAGTTATATAACCCTGCCTGAATTGTCCGCCATAAACAAACACTGCATAAATATTATCCAAAAAACCATTTCGGGAACTGCAACAGGAAATCATCATATTTATACGACTATTATTTTTACAAAAGTATTTATCTCCATCTTTACAATTATTACAGTACCAAGGCTTTAAACGTATGTTTTGAGTAGTACGGCTGCAGATGTGCTTTTGTCCAGAGTTAACCTATCATCTCCAAAATCGCAAATCAGTATTTTAGTATTACCTGATGTTAATTGACCTATAATAATTGGTTTAATAGTGTTTCATTTCCATCACATTAAAAATTACCCGATCGCAATCTCCGCTTATATCTGTACATGCATCTATTGCCGCTTATATAGAATTTTGTGATTTTTTAGAACAAAATTCTGCTTTTTTATAATAAGTAGCATAATGATTATTATTACTATTTACTCTCACATACACTCAAAAAAAGTAACTTGAATACCTTTACTATAGCCTTATATGGTTTTTTGATTGTCTATGTATTTTGGGGTTGTATCATATTTTAACCTTATATATTATGCTTTATTTATCCACTGATTATAGTATATATGGTATAGAACTCCATTTAAGTATTCAGTAACATATCCAAGATGCTGAAGAGACATAAATCCATAAGAAACTTTCATTGGTATACTACCCGTTTTATTTTACTTATGAGTCCTGTAATAATAACTGTTGAGGATGGCGTTAAACCGAACGATGCTGATAACGAAGGTATTGATGCTGTGCCTGAAACATTAAAACTTAATGGTACATTTATAGTGGCAGCTGTTATACTTTCTCGTGATCTTGCGCTATGCGAATATCGCATATACCTAAACCTTTGACATAACAGAAACCAATTTCTGCATTTACAAATGCATTATAAAAGGCTATTGGGTTTTGTAATATTCACATATTTAAGCTAATGCCCATCCCTGCATGCCGTTTTAACTTTCTAAGGTATTATTTAATATTCCTCAGTCTTTCCAGCACCTAGGTTCAGTTTTAAAGTTAAAGCAATCGTTTACTAAATAAAAAAAAGACTAATTTGCTTAGTGTTATTAATATTTTCTCAGTCACATTAATGCCTTTCCATATATGAATATATAAGTAATAATTATCCGAATTACTCGTGGCATCTAGTGGCCTTAAGACAATACCTTATAGCATAATGGTTATCAAAAACCCACCTAAATATACAACGGTGTTTTTCTGCAGATTATTTGGCTCCGTTATATTCAACGAAACATCTATCAAAGCTATAAATTGAATTGTCATCCTTACTTGGCTTATAGTATCAATTTTAAATATAAAAACTATCAACAGTATGAGGGAAAATGCGCACTTTTTAGTTAGGTAATGGCATAGTATGGGGCAAATCAAAGTAAAAAAGATCAAAAAAATAAAAACCCATAAACTTTAGTGTTTATAGGTTTTCTTATATGGTTGCGGGGGCAGGATTTGAACCTACGACCTCCGGGTTATGAGCCCGACGAGCTACCAGACTGCTCTACCCCGCTTCAGCAAGATTTATTATATCTTATATACAAGTATCTGTCAAGGACTCTCTGAAGGCGCCGGTACAAATATAATCTCACCTTCTTTAACCCAGTTCAAAAGCTCTCTGGCAGTAGTTTCTATATACCCTTCAGTATCAGAATTCTCTATCTTTTTTCTCAACTCTTCTTTTTGAGCCGCAAGATCATCAAGCTGCTTTCGTAACTCCTGTATTTCAGCGTTTTTACTCATCAATGCTATCTGCTGCACAACGACTGTATAGCCAGCGTAAACAGTCAAAATTATTATAGCTGCTACAACGATCTTTCTTAGCAGTTTTTTGCTGTTCATTAAAACGCCTCACAATAAAGATTTACACTTTTCATTTGTGTATGAACCTATTATATATCATTTTAAAAAAGCTTTGCAACATACGGCATGAATAATTTACCAAGTCGCTAATAAAGAACATATACAACGAAAACCCAAGTATAATTGCGAATATTATAAATAGCCGAAATACTCCGCTGCTTACCTTCATCATAACACAAAGCACATCAAGCAGAGCTACGACCCAAAACAATACATCACATATAATCGTAACAACTTTATTGCCAAACAGATGCCTTATAGCACGGAATATTTCATATACAAGGCCAGCTATGATTCCGCCGTATATGCCAAATAAAAATCCTGCCCACTGATTCAATGTTGATTCTATCATGGCAAATCAGCTCCTATCTAAACAACCTTGAAAGGAACCCTCCCTTGCTGGAAGATGTATCTGCATCGGCATACTCCAGCCCTTCAATATATCCTTCTAAAACAAGCTGTCCTTCATCTAGATTGAGCTTACTGATATGCAGATCGTGCCCGCCTATACTCAGATAGCCGTATTCTGTCACTATTGTTATTTCCTCATCATTAAAACTGTCCATATCCTCCACACCCGTTATACTGACTTTTTCTCTGCCTTCTATAGAAACGGTATGATTATGCCTTATTATCCTTCCTTCGTCCTCTCTCATCTTATGCACTCCTCCCTCAATATTCACTCGTTTGTATAAAAGATATGCAGACAACCTTTCGCATATGATTAATAATAAAAAAAACTCCTGCTTTTAGCAGAAGTTTTTTATAGTCTTTAAGCTAGCATTGAAAGGTAAGCATTTATGAACTTGTCTATATCGCCATCCATTACTGCCTGTACGTTTGCCGTTTCTTCGTTTGTCCTATGATCTTTTACCATGCTGTATGGATGGAATACATAAGATCTAATCTGGCTGCCCCATTCAATTTTCTTTATCTCACCTTTTATATCGTTTAATTTATCAAGTCTTTCCTGTTCACGAAGAGAGATCAATTTTGATCTTAGCATCTTCATAGCTGTTTCTTTGTTCTGTGTCTGACTGCGCTCATTTTGACACTGTACTACAAAACCCGTAGCCAAGTGCGTTATACGAATTGCAGAAGATGTTTTGTTTATATGCTGACCGCCTGCGCCACTTGATCTATATGTATCAATCCTTATATCCTCAGGTCTTATTTCAATTTCGTTATTATCTTCTTCTATAACAGGCATAACGTCAAGCGAAGCAAATGATGTATGTCTTCTTGCATTTGAATCAAAGGGAGAAATACGTACTAATCTATGTACGCCTTTTTCAGCTTTAAGATAGCCATACGCATTCTGCCCTGAAACCTGAAACGTAACGCTCTTTATTCCTGCTTCCTCACCATCAAGATAGTCAAGCACTTCGATCGTATAACCTTTTCTTTGACAGTATCGTGTGTACATTCTATACAGCATAGAAGTCCAATCCTGAGCCTCCGTACCGCCCGCGCCTGCATGTAATGACAATATGGCGTCATTATGGTCATACGGCCCGTTTAAAAGTGTCTGCAGATGCAGCTCATTTGCCTGCTGCTCTATATAGCTCAGCTCATCCTCGATCTCTTCAGCAAGACTTTCATCATCTTCCTGCTCACACAGCTCTATTAAAACTTCAGCATCTTCAGTTCTTGAGCTTAGTTTCTCACAAGTAGTTATAATTTCTTCTATCGTTTTTAGTTCTTTGTTGACTTTATTGGCTCTCTCGATATCATCCCAAAAACCAGGTTCAGTCATGCTCATTTGCAATTCTTTTAATCTTATTCTCTTTGAGGGCAATTCAAAGTGAATCACCTGCCAAAGCTATCGTGTCTTTCAGCGAGTTTAATCTTGATTTGTATTCCTCAATCTGTACCACTAATTCACTCTCCTTAAGCATTCTTTCCGCAGCAATTTTTGTATTTTTTACCACTGCCGCATGGGCATGGATCATTTCTGCCTACTTTTTTTGCAGTCTTCACTGTTGTTTGTTTAACAGGTTCATCACCATGAGAAGCTTTCATCGGCTCTGCTACGCGCTCTCTTTCAGGCGCTTTATTCTGTTCAAGCTTTAGGTTGTAGAGCATACTAATTGTTTCTTCTTGTATGCTGTTTACCATCTCTTCGAACATATCATAGCCTTCGCGTTTATATTCGACTACAGGATCTCTCTGTCCATAAGCTCTTATGCCTATACCTTGCCTTAACTGGTCCATTGCGTCGATATGATCGACCCATTTCCTATCTACATTACGAAGAAGTATAACACGCTCTATTTCTCTCATATCTATCTTATAAGCAGCAAATTCATCTTCACGTTTTTTATAGGTTTCGGCAGCTATCTTTTCTATTCTCTCTCTAATCTCGTTTCTATCTATCTTGCCTCTTTCATCTTCCGTATATATAACTGCATCTTTAGGCAAAAACAATCTTTTAAGATGAGAATCAAGTCCTTCAAGGTCGTAATCCTCTTCACTTATATTGTCTTGGCAATAAAGATCTACTGCTCTTTTTATAACATTCTCCAGCATTTCCATTATGGAAGCATGTATATCCTGTCCTTCAAGTACCTGCCTTCTTTGTTTGTAGATAATACCACGCTGTGTGTTCATGACATCGTCATACTGCAGGACATGTTTACGTATATCAAAGTTGCGGCTTTCAATACGTTTTTGCGCCTGCTCTATCTGCTTTGTCATTATCTTAAGATCAACAGGTGTGTCGTCTTCTTTGTTAATCTTTTCAAGTATGCTCTTATATTTATCTGCGCCATATATCCTCAACAGGTCATCTTCAAAAGAAACATAGAACCTTGAAGATCCCGGATCTCCCTGCCTTCCGCTCCTGCCGCGCAGCTGATTGTCTATACGTCTACTTTCGTGTCTTTCGGTACCAATGATATGCAGTCCACCTACTGCTATAACCTGTTGTTTTTCTTTATCGGTTACTTCTTTATGTTTGCGATACAGCTCATTGTACTTCTCTCTTGCTTTTAGTATTTCTTGATCCTGCGTGTCTGCGTGGCCTGTCGCCTCTTCTATCATGTCTTCTTCAAAGCCGAGCTTTTTCATGTCCTGCCTAGCCAAAAACTCCGGGTTGCCGCCAAGCAGTATATCCGTACCACGACCAGCCATATTAGTAGCAATCGTGACTGCTCCGAATTTACCCGCCTGAGCGACTATCTCCGCCTCTTTCTCATGGTTCTTAGCATTCAACACATTATGCTTAATGCCACGTTTTTTAAGCATGCTGGATAAGATTTCACTCTTTTCAACTGAAACCGTACCAACTAATACCGGCTGACCAGTTTCGTGTTTTTGGACTACTTCTTCTATGACCGCTTTAAATTTACCCAAAAGCGTTGTATATATGACATCATTATTGTCTATACGTATCATTTTCTGATTGGTAGGTATCTCAACTACATCCAGTTTATATATGCCTCTGAATTCATCTTCTTCTGTCTTAGCGGTACCTGTCATACCGGCAAGTTTTTCATACATCCTGAAATAGTTTTGGAACGTAATCGTAGCAAGCGTTTTGCTTTCTCTTGCTACTTTGACGTTTTCTTTTGCTTCTATAGCCTGATGCAGACCGTCACTGTAACGTCTGCCTGTCATAAGACGGCCCGTGAACTCATCAACTATTATTACTTCGCCGTCTTGCACAACATAATCGATATCACGTTTCATAAGCGTATGCGCTTTGAGCGCTTGGTTTATGTGGTGATTCAATTCCGTATTATTAACATCGGAAAGATTTTCTACGTTAAAGTATTTTTCCGCTCTATCAATACCTTTGTCATTCAAATTCACTGTTTTATCTTTTTCATCTATATCGTAGCATTCTTTAGGTAATTGCCTGGCAAATCTATCAACTATAGTATACATCTCAGTAGATTTATCGCCTGCTCCGGATATGATAAGTGGAGTCCTTGCTTCATCTATAAGTATTGAGTCGACTTCATCGACTATAGCATAATGGAGCTCACGCTGAACCATCTCATTTTTATAAATGACCATATTATCTCTTAGATAATCGAACCCGAATTCGTTATTCGTTCCATATGTTATATCGCAGGCATAGGCCTGTTTTCTCTGCTGAGGGTCTAAGTCATGCAGTATAACGCCTGTCGTAAGGCCCAAAAATCTGTATACTTTACCCATCCACTCACTGTCACGCTTAGCCAGATAGTCATTTACCGTAACTATATGTACACCTTTGCCGGTAAGAGCATTAAGATAGGCAGCCAATGTTGCGGCGAGCGTTTTACCTTCGCCTGTCTTCATCTCGGCTATCCTTCCTTGATGCAGAACTATACCCCCAATTAGCTGTACATCAAAATGCCTCATTGAAAGCGATCTAACCGCGCCTTCTCTGACTACGGCAAATGCTTCGCACATTATATCGTCAAGCGTTTCACCGTTTTGAAGTCTTTTTTTGAATTCCTCCGTTTTATCACGGAGCTGTTTATCACTAAGTGCAGCTATACTTGGTTCTAAAGCATTTATTTTATCAACATACTTTTGCAGCCTTTTTACTTCGTTGTCATTGCTGCCACCAAGTATTTTCTGTAAAAATCCCATTTATTCATCTCCCAAAAATACATATACTATCTTATTTTACCCTAGTCAACAACGGTTTACAAGCATTTAAAACACGAAAAAACCGATTAAAAAGAGCGGTAAACCGCTCTTCCATTAAATATCCTCTGGTTCAATAAGGCCAAGTTCTCCATCTTTTCTTTTATAGAGGATATTGACTGAATCCGTATCAGCATTGGTAAAGATAAAGAAGTTATGATCTATAAGATCTAATTGAAGAATTGCTTCCTCAAGGCTCATTGGTTTGAAATCAAATTTCTTTTTCTTAACTATTTTTGCTTCCTGCTCCGTCTCATCAACTGCACCCACACCTTTGAACGCCGACTGATGCAGGCTTTTTTCAAGCTTTGTACGATGTTTTTTAATCTGTCTTTCTATTTTATCAACTACATTATCAATAGAAGCATACATATCTCCCGTGACTTCTTCGGCTCTTAGTACTATGCCGCCAAATGGTATCGTTACTTCTACGATATGTCTGGATTTTTCAACGGACAGCGTTACCTGCACGACCGTTTCATCATAAAAGTATTTATCAAGTTTACCTAGTTTTTTAATCGTAAGTTCTTTTAAATAGTTAGATACGTGTATGTTTTTCCCGTAGATGGTTACCTGCATAACATCCACTCCTTTCTTGTTTTAAGAACGTACATAGGTAAATGTCTTTAACTTATTATAACACAAAAACCCAGATGTATAACACCTGGGTTTTGACCAATCTAAATGTCAAATTCTTTATATTTGGGATTATTATTTCATTGCTTGAAAACAATCGCTACAATATATTGGTCTGTCGTTTTTAGGTACGAATGGTACCTTTGTTGGTTTACCGCAGTTTGCACATATTGCATCGTGCATCTCTCTTGGTCCGTTGTTTCTCGTTTGCTTTCTTGCATCTCTACAAGATTTGCATCTTTGTGGTTCGTTCTGAAATCCTTTTTCAGCGTAGAACTCCTGTTCGCCTGCTGTAAAAATGAATTCTTTTCCGCATTCTTTGCAGATTAAGGTCTTGTCTTCAAACATGGATTAAATCCCCTTTTAAATAGTATATCGCTACGCTGTCTTAGCTGACCTGGTCTTCGTCCCCACACTCGCCGTCTGGAAGCTTCGCTTTCACTGGAACTTCTCTCAGCTTTTTTTTTAGCATTTCTGCCGAATGCTGGCCGGGCTTACTTCTAAGCCGCACCGTGCTCACTTTATAAACAATAAAGCTTACGTGGATCGTTTTGCCTGCGACTGGCATCGATTTTCAACCACAGCCTAAAACCTACGTCGCACTAGCTAGTATAACCTAATATTAAAATAAATGCAACAAATATTTAAATTGTTTTATTTTAGGTAGCTATAGTTAAACCAATTACGTTATTCGCACCATTTTTATATAAAACATCACAATTTTCTTTCAATGTGGAACCTGTTGTCATGACATCGTCAATTAAAAGTATGTTTCTGCCTTTTACATCTTTCTTTATATCAAAAGCCCCCAGAAGATTTGTATATCTTTCTTCCGCGGGGATAAGAGTCTGCATCTTTGTATCTCTGGTACGTATAAGCACTTCTTCGTATTTTTTAATATGCTCTCTGTCCATTTCTCTGCATAGAACACTGCACTGGTTAAAGCCTCTTTCTTTTAGTCTGTTTTTATGCAGAGGTACAGGCGTTATCATATCATAGTCTAAACTGTTTTGCTCAATTAACTTGTTCAAATAAAATGCCAACGATTTAGCGATATATCTTTTACCATTATATTTAAAGTCATGTATAAGCTGCTTTATCGGTTCTTCATACTCAAAAGCGCAGTACACCGTCATTTCTTTTTTGCTGACTTTAAGCGTCATTTTCTTGTTTAAAAAATCCAAGTCATTTTTGCAGCTTTCGCATATATAGGGAGGCCCGTCAAAATGTGCTTCCTGCCCACATATGCAGCAGGCAACATTAGAAGGATATAAAAGCTCAAATATATTATCAATGACATAGCTTTTATCCATAACATTCAGCCCCCAAGCAATTCATTTATATTTTTCAGGTTGTTTGAAAGGCTCGTATATCTTTTTGAAATAAAGTCGTTTTCTACCATTTTTTTAACGTTGTATCTATTGCCAATAAGATAAATGATGTCTTTAGCACGTGTTACGGCCGTATAAAGGAGATTCCTAGCCATTAGTGTCGGTGGCCCTGAAAAAACGGGCATTATAACAACAGAAAATTCGCTGCCTTGGCTTTTATGTATCGTTATAGCATAGGAAAGTTCTAGTTCGTCAATCTGTAAAAAGTCATATGTTATTATTTTATCATCATCGAAATGAACAGTAAGTTTTTCTTCGCTTGTTTCTATATCAATTATATATCCCAAATCACCATTAAAAGCACCAGCGCCTTTATCATACGTTTCCCCGTATTCGTTCACTTTTTCCCATTCGAGCTTATAGTCGTTTTTAATCTGCATGACACGGTCGCCTTTGCGAAATACTCCAAAAGCTGCTTTGCATTCACAAATATTTTTAGTCTTTGGGTTAAAAACATTCTGAAGGGTTTCATTCAGCTTAACGGAACCAAGCTCACCTTTTCTCATAGGTGTTAGCACTTGCACATTTCCGCTTAATGTACGCCCCTGAACCGCATACTCGGAGCAAAGCTCCTGCAACTTCTGCTTTATGCCTTCATTTGTGTTTTGCTCAACAAATATAAAGTCATCTCCCTGCTTTAATCTTGCGCTCTCACCATGATTAATAAGATATGCATTAAGTACTATCTGACTTTCTTTTGCCTGTCTGTATATCTCGTTCAGTGTTATTACGTCTATTGTGCCTGAATCTATTATATCTCTAAGCACATTACCTGGGCCAACTGACGGCAGCTGATTTACATCACCTACCATTATAAGTTTCGTGCCTTCTTTTATAGCTTTTAAAAGGCTTGAAAACAGATATGCATCTATCATAGACATCTCATCAACGATTATCGCATCATAAGGCAACTGATTTTCTTCATTATAATTGAACATGCCGCCGTTATTTGTAGGCATATACTCAAGCAACCTATGGATCGTGCTTGCATCCTGCCCTGTCGTTTCTGTCATCCTTTTTGCGGCTCTGCCTGTAGGTGCGCATAGAGCAACAGAATAGCCCATGCTTAAAAGTGCAAGTATTATTATATTTATAATTGTCGTCTTGCCTGTCCCGGGCCCTCCTGTTATAACCGTTACGGTCTTATCCATACATGTGAGCACAGCAGACCTTTGTTCGTCTGAGAGTTCTATTCCTTCGGCCTTTTCTATCTTTTCTACGCTTATATATTTATTCAAATTTACACAAGAAGAAGGCGCATTTTTAATTTCAATGAGCCTCCTTGCTATATCCAGTTCAACTTTATATGCACCAGGAAGATACACGGTATCCTCTTCTTCCAGTGTTTTTAATACTATCTGGCCGCCTAATGCTGCGTCATAAATATTCGCTTCTATCTCTTCTGCAGGTCTGCCAAGTGTTTGCTCACCTAAACTTATCAACCTTTTTGCCGGCAGATACATATGCCCGTTGTTTCTCGCATAGCTTAAAAGATATACTACGCCTGCCCTTATCCTAAAAGGCGAGTCAGCTTCTATGCCCATCTTAAGAGCAATGGCATCCGCCGTTTTAAAACCTATGCCGAAAACATCTTCAGCAAGCCTGTATGGATTTTCTCTTATACGTGCAAGAGCGCTTTGACCGTATGTCTTATACAGTTTTAACGCCTGAGCAGTACTTATTCCATAGCCTTGAAGCCCTATCATGATGTCCTGCATCGCTCTGTTTTCCTGATAGCTTTCAGCAATCTGCTCCATTCTGGCTTTGCCTATGCCATGAATCTCCATTAGTTTTTCTGGAGTATACTGGATGGCATTGAGTGCATCATCTCCAAAATGTTCGACGATGAGCCTCGCTGTTGCCGGTCCTATGCCTTTTATTATGCCGCTGGCAAGATATTTTTCTATATCTGTCTCTGTAGTTGGCTCAATTACAGTACATGAAGATATACTAAATTGTTCGCCGTATAATTTATGTTCAGTAAAATTGCCTGTAAGAAGTACATTCTCTCCTTCTCTAGCCAAAGCACAAACACCTACAGCAGTTATGGTCTTCTCTTTTGTATTTATATCCATAACAGTGTATCCGTTCGTTTCGTTTCTGAAAACGATAGAATCTATTGTACCCCTTATCTCCATTTATCAGATGCTCCTAGCAGCCGCCTTTAATACCTCGACTTTGTCCGTTTTCTCCCAAGGCAGGTTCAGATCGAGTCTGCCAAAATGGCCATATGAAGCGACTTGTTTATAATATGGTTTTCTTAGATCCAACTTTTCTATTATTGCGGCAGGTCTCAGATCAAAATATTTGTTTATGATCTTTTCTATGTCTTCATCGCTTATGATACCTGTACCTTGTGTATCTACAAGTACGGAAACAGGTTTTGCAACGCCTATTGCATAAGCAATCTCTATCTGGCACTTCTTGGAAATACCGGCTGCTACGATATTTTTAGCAACATATCTTGCTGCGTATGCAGCACTCCTGTCTACTTTCGTTGGATCTTTACCAGAGAAAGCACCGCCGCCATGACATGCATAACCGCCATATGTATCTACTATTATTTTTCTGCCTGTAAGCCCACTATCTGCGCATGGACCGCCTTTTACGAATCTGCCAGTTGGGTTAACATAATACTTTGTGTTCTCATCAAGCAGTTCAGCTGGTATTACGACTTTTACCACATTCTTTATTATATCAGCTTTTATTGTTTCAAGCGATACATCTTCATTATGTTGAGCTGAAACAACTACAGTGTCTACTCTAAGCGGTTTGTCATCTTCATATTGGATGGTAATCTGCGCTTTTCCATCTGGTCGAAGATACGGCAGAACGCCTGTCTTTCTTACTTCTGCAAGCCTCTTTGTGACTTTATGTGCAAGAGTTATAGGCAAAGGCATAAGCTCTTCAGTTTCATCGCATGCATACCCAAAAACCATACCCTGGTCTCCTGCCCCGATGTCAAGATTACCTTGTCCTCTTGTTTCAAAAGCATCATCAACTCCCATCTTTATATCCGCAGACTGTTCGTCTATAGATGTCATTACAGCACATGTATTGGCATCAAACCCATAATCGGAATTATTATAACCAATATCTTTTACAGTTTCTCTGACTATTTTGGGTATATCTACATAGCAGTCTGTAGTTATTTCGCCCATAACAAAAACCACTCCTGTCGTAGCGGCTGTTTCACACGCAACCCTAGCCATAGGATCCTGTGAGATAATAGCGTCCAAAATTGCATCTGATATTTGATCGCACATCTTATCAGGATGCCCTTCGGTAACTGATTCCGAAGTAAAGAATCTTTTTCCCATTTTTCTTCCCTCCAAAAAAATAAACCTCGTTTGCACGAGGTTCCCTTACAAAAAATATAAGCCCTCATCTTGCATTCTCTGCGGGATTTAGCACCTTGCATATGCCGGTTGCTGGGTTTCATAGGGCCCTTTCCCTCCACCACTCTTGATAAGGTTTCTTTAAAATATAACATTATTAAATTATTTTGTCAATAATTTAAAAAACGATGCCAAAGAAAAACTCTGAAAACGCAAGCATTATAACCCCAGCAATGAAGTTGCCAAGTAATATTGCGGCAAGAGATTTCTTAAAATCCAGTCCCAATAATGTTGCTATTAAGGCTCCTGTCCAAACGCCTGTTGTTGGAAGAGGTATCGCAACAAAAACAAAAAGAGCAGGGTACTCATATTTTTGGATCTTACTGCCTTTCTTTTCCGAGCGTTTTTCCAGCCACTGGGCAAATTTCCGAAAAGGTTTTGTGCTGCGTTTAAGCCAGTCCATTATTGGTCTCAAAAACAGTAAAATAAACGGAACAGGCAATGCTGCTCCCAAATAAGCGGCAATAAATGTTGGAATAAGCGGCAAATCATTTGCAATACCATATGGTATAGCACCTTTTAATTCAATTATTGGCAAGCATGCCATAAAAAAAACTGAAATATATTTCCACATATCACTTCTCCTGATTTTAAAGCTCTCTCTATTGTAATTACCACAGCGACTTAAGTCAATTAAATATTATAAATGACTTAACATTGCCTGTTTATATACGAAATATTTTAATGATTTTCATATCTATTGAAAATACTTTCGTATGTAATATAATTATCTAGCTAGGAGTTGATTAAATGAAGCTCGTTTTAGGCTGCATAAGAAAAGCGTGTCAAGATTATGATCTGATAGAAGATAACGATAAAATAGCCGTTGGTATATCAGGCGGTAAAGATTCTTTGCTTCTATTAAAAGCGCTTAGTTTGTACAAGCAGTTTTCCAAGCAAAACTTCACTCTCTGCGCAATAACTGTTTCAATGGGTCTGGAACCTTTTGATCTTTCTAAAATAGCGCAGATGTGCAATGAGCTTGATATCGAATACAAAATAATAAAATCGAACATAGGCGAAGTAATATTTAATATCCGGAAAGAAAAAAATCCTTGTTCTCTCTGCGCAAAAATGAGAAGAGGTCTTCTATATGAAGCAGCAAAAGAAATGGGCTGCAACAAAGTTGCTTATGCGCATCATAGCGATGACCTTATAGAGACTTTTATGCTTTCTCTTTTTTATGAAGGCCGGCTTAATACGTTTTTACCCAAAACATATCTCAGCAGAACAGATCTAACTTTAATAAGACCTCTTATATACGTAAAAGAAGATCATATCAAAAAACTCTCAGCCAATCTGAAATTGCCCATTGTCAAAAACCCTTGTCCTATTGACGGATACACAAAAAGGCAGTATGTAAAAGAGCTATTGAAAACTCTTGAAAATGATATCCCTGATGCAAGGGATCAGATAATAAACGCTTTAAGGAATACAGACAGATATAATCTTCTGGATAAAGGGAAAAAAAGTTAATTAAAAAGCCTGCAAAAAAACAGCAGGCTTTTTTATATATGTTAATTATTATTTCGTCGATGTAGGTGTTGCCGTTACTTTTTTTGTAGGCGTTGCCGTTGCTTTGGTTGTTGTGGCCTTAGTCGTAGCTGTCGCTTTTGTTGTGGACGTTGCTGATGTCTTGCTTGCGCTTTCCGGCATTACACTGTTATAGAACAGATCCGCAATCATCTCATCAAGCTTTGTCCTATTTGCTATGTAGTATGATACACCGCTGATTGTCTGCGCCTGCCCAGGGATTACTTCAATATCAAGGTTTGATAAATCAGCGTCTTTAAGTATCATTGCAAGTGCTAGTATCTTATCAAGATCCATATTGGTATACACATATTCTTGTAGTTTACTATACAGTGTTGGTATTGTTGTAACAGGATTAGCAGATTTTAATTTTTGCAGGTACAATTTAACAAACTCACGCTGTCTTGCTGCTCTTGACGTATCGCTTCCATCAAGCGATCCACCTTTCCTTACACGGATATAGGCTTCAGCTTTCTCTCCGTTTAAATGGATTGTCTGCCCAGCTTTTCCTAAATATCCATCGCTGTCAAGGTTAGGCATATCTTCATCTAATGTAACATCTATACCGCCTATAGCATCTACACATGGTGCTATAGCATCCATATCAAGAAGCAGATAATAGTCTATCTGTACATCAAATCTTCCGTTATCGTTCAGCAGAGCTTCAACGGCAGCTATGGCATTTTTAGATCTGTTACCGAATGTAGAAGTGGATTCTGACGATCCTCCACCATATGAGAATGCAGCATTTATTTTTGTTGTAACAGTACTTGTCACTTTGCCGCTGCTGTTTAATTTATTTACTTTGGCACGTGTATCTCTAGGTATTGAGATTAAGGTTGCTGTCTTTTTGACAGTATTTACTGACAAAAGCATCAATGTATCCGATCTTAGTCCTTCTCCTACACGTGATGAATCATAATCGACACCAATCAGCAGTATATTAATAACATCAGTATCAAGGGTATATTCATTTCCGCTAACCGTAATAGGTGGTGCACTAGTATATGATGATCCTATTACATAACCTTTTATATATGAATAGGCATAAACACCTAAGCCAATGGCAGCAATTATTAGGAACGTAATAATCCCCATGAGAACTTTTATAATCCTACGCAAAAAAAAACCCTCCAAAAAACGCAATTTACACATGCGACTTGGCTAATTATAATACACCTATTAAATAAGCGTCAAGTAGATAGCTAAAGTGTGATACTAATTTAATATTTGTAAAATAATTGTAATTATTAGTTACTTTCTAAAACCCAATTTGCCTCTGGCATTATCTATAATTGCGCCTCTTGAAAATCTATCAAATTCTTCTAAAGCTTTTCCTGTTCCGATAGCTACACAGGAAATAGCATCTTCGGCTACATAGCATGGTAGTTTTGTTCTTTCAGAAATAAGTCTGTCAAGCCCAAAAAGCAGTGAACCGCCACCAGTCATGCAGATACCTGTTTCGACTATATCCGAAGCCAGTTCCGGCGGTGTATGTTCAAGTATATTATGCACAGCGTCAAGAATTGCTTGAATAGGTTCTTCAAGAGCTTCTATCATTTCTTCCGAGTTTACGGTAATAGTTTTCGGCAAACCTGATACAAGGTTTCTACCTGTAACATTCATAGTAACCTGCTCTTTTCTTGGATAAGCAGCGCCTATTTTAATCTTCATTTCTTCTGCTGTTCTTTCGCCGATAAGAAGATTATGCTTCTTTCTCATATAGCGTACAATAGCTTCGTCGAACTTGTCGCCGCCACCCTTTATAGAATCGCTTATTACAGAAGACCCAAGGGAGATTACAGCTAAGTCGGCTGTGCCTCCGCCTATATCAAGCACCATATTACCATAAGGCGCTCCTATGTCTATGCCTGCGCCTATAGCTGCTGCAATAGGTTCTTCAATAAGATATGCTTTTCTTGCACCTGCCTGCTCTGTTGCATCTTCAACAGCGCGTTTTTCAACATCAGTAACTCCGCTTGGCACACATACGACTACTCTTGGTTTAACAAGCAGTTTTCTGCCGATTACCTTGCGGATAAAATATCTCAGCATTTTTTCGGTAACATCAAAATTAGATATTACTCCATCTCTAAGTGGCCTTACAGCGACAATATTACCCGGAGTCCTTCCAAGCATACTGCGAGCTTCTGAACCTATAGCGCATATTGTCCCATCAGATTTGTTTATAGCAACAACAGACGGCTCACGTAATACTATCCCTTTGCCTCTTACATAGCAGAGCACTGTTGCGGTTCCTAAATCTATGCCAACATCATTTGTTTTAAACAGTTCCATTTTCTTTACCTCATCTGTAATTTGTCTTCATTATCAATAAACCAAAACCCCAAACATAAGTTCGGGATTATGCACTCTTTACTATCTTATACAATAGCATGTGTTTAAGATATATTCAATATTTAAATTGATGGACTTTTGTCTTTTGATAGCCGTTTATGTATAATAATTTGGTTTATTTAGCGCATTTATATAGTTTTCAGCATTAATATAATGAAAAATTCATAAAACATCAGAACAACTTTTTTTACCTTATTTACAATATAACACACTTTAAAAACTACAAGATTTGCATTAATATAAACCAAAACCCCGAAACATAAGTTTGGGGTTATACTCTGCTACCATTTAAATAGCATGTATTTAAAATATATTCAATAAAAATTGCTATACTTTTGTCTTTTGGTAGCCGCTTTTGTATTTAAGATAGGTTGCATTTCCCCCTCTGATGTGCCTCTCGGCTTTATTCTGATCTAATATTTTCTTTACACTTTTTGCTAGAGCGGGATTTATTCTTGGCAGCCTATCGGCCATATCTTTATGCACTGTGCTTTTGCTTACTTTAAAGACTTTAGCTGCTTCTCTCACAGTAGCCTTATGTTCCAGAATATAAGCTGCAATCTCCAGCGCCCTCTCTTGGATATAATCCTTCAAAACCACGGCACCCCCTTATGTGCTTTATACAAATGTATGAAACAGTAAGGAAGTATATACCATAGTTCTATCATTTTAATTTTTTGCTATGTACAATATCTGTAATGTTTTTATTCTGTCAACTCCAAAGCTCGATATACGATTTACTTTGTACCGTTCATATGCAAATAATCGCCGACTTTTTTATATGTTATAAATGTAATTGCGCTGTTTATGCCTGCTTTTAGCAGATTGAAGGGAATAATTATCGGAACGAGCATCTGCATTACTTTATCAACAGAAAAGCCCGTAAAAAGCGGTGTAAATATTAAATTCCAAGCGCACATTGTAACTGTCATTGTAATTATTCCAGCAATCAGCGCTATAGCCGAGGTTTTTCTGTTTTTATTTCTTTTGTATATATTACCTGCTACCAAAGCAAATGAACCTGTGGCAAATATATGCATCATAATGCCTATGATCCCGCTGCTTGCACTTACAGTCACCCCTTGTATCACGCTAACTATGACCGTAAGGGCAAAGCCACTAAGCGGTCCAAAAACGAACGTACATATAAGTATAGGTATGTCTGCCGGATCATATTCCAAAAAAGATACCAGCAAAGGAAAGTGGATCATATAGACAAGGATAACAGAAATCGCAGCCATTATCCCCATTGTGGTCAGTTGACGGGTTGAAATTTTCATAATAAATAAACCTCCAAAATATATTGAGGTTTGCTTGGGTCTTAAAGAAAAAATGCCCTTAAAGCTCTCGCATTAAAGGCACGAAGGTTACTAACTTCAGGTCAAATCCTTTGATTGGTATCCATTCTTCTTTATCCGGACTATACCGTCGGTTTAGGAATCACACCTAAATCTGCCTAAATGGCCCTCGGACTCGTAGCATAAAGCTCATTACCGCCGGTGAGGAATCGCGCCTCGCCCTAAAACAAAACCATATAATTAATTATAATTACAAAGGCCGCTTTGTCAATACATACTTAGCTTTGACCATATATGCAAAAAAGGCAGATTGCCTGCCTTTTGTCTATATTTGATTTATATACCAGAAAAAGTTTATGTGGTAGCTGTAGACGCAGGTGCTGCCGTAGTCGTTTCTTTTACAGGCAATTTGAAATAGTTGTTCGGATTTACATTTTTCCCATTTAGCTTTACTTCGAAATGCAAGTGTGTATCATCTTTTATTTCAAATATAGCCGATTCGCCTACTGTTCCTATGATATTCCCCTGTTTTACAGTATCTCCTTTCTTGACTTTATCTGCTGATTCAAGGTTTGCATAAATACTCTTAAGCCCGTTCCCGTGATCAATAATAACAGTATAGCCCTTCATATTATCCTTATAGGCATCTTCTACAGTACCCGCAGCCATAGCTTTAACATTATCTCCTTTGTTTGCAGATATATCGATACCCATATGTGTAGTCCACTGTTTCAATGTTTTTGAATAAATGAGTGCTTTATCAGAATAATCCAATATGATCGTTCCATTGATAGGCGCTACATAATTCGTTGATGCTGAAGTAGTTGGTTTAGCTTGATCAGAAGAGGAATTAGCCTGTGCACTATCATCAGTAGTAATAATTTCTCCAATAGTTATTGCAGGAGATGCTGTTGAAAGCTGCTCATCAAGACCTCCGCCTTCTATCTGCTGAACGTTCTGCGCTGCCTGTGAATTAATTGCATCCGCCTGTTTCAAGGCATCATTTTCACTTGAACTAAGATCACTGTTAAGCATAAGTGCCGTTACTGCTATAACACCCAAACACAACACTGCAATAGCAAAAAATCCTTGCTTATCAAAATAATTATTTGGTTTCTTTTTCGCAAATAAATTCTTGATTTTATCCTTAAATTTATTCATTCGTTATTCACCTCGCATATATTGTTGCCAGATGACAAAAAAAAATACTGGTAATTGAGTATTTTTTTCAAATTTTATTTATTTATATCAATTATTTGTTCTATATCAACACCTGTATAATAATGTTTAATAATTTCTGTATATGTGGAGCCACTTTTTGCCATATAATTTGCTCCGTATTGACTCATGCCTACACCATGTCCATATCCTTTTGTAGCAATCTTGACAACTCCGGATGAAACGGTAATATTCATATTAGTTGATCTAAGTCCCAAAGTAGTTCTAAGCTGTACACCAGTAACTGTTTTATTGCCAAGCTGTATTATATCGGCTCTGCCCGAAGCAGTCCTTCTTATTACTTTAACATTTTCTGCAATATTACTTACTGTCAGATTTGTATTATATGCGCTATTTACTGCATTTATAAATTCACTATAGCTATACGTTTTTTCACATGCTCCATCACTGTCTTCAGGGGAAGAAACGCTTACAAGATAAGGTGCGTCAATATTGAACACGCTTGACGCATTTTCTGTTTGGCCGCCTGACGAAGAAAAAAAGAATGCAGCTATAGGCTCGCCATTATATGTGATTATCTCTCCTTTTGTGCTTTCAACAGCTTCGCTTAGTTTATCCAAATACTCCTGTGCTTTTTCTCCCGTACCTAATTTCTCACTGTATTTATCTTCCGGAAGCCATTCCTGTCCATATAGATGCGAGCTTGCCAAGACTGCATCATGTTCTTTAGCAAATGTAGATGTTCCATATCCTTTTATATAATAATAAGCGTATGTCCTAGCGCAGACTGCTTGAGCTTTCAATGCTTCTATATCGAAATCCAAAGGCATTTCGCCTATTACAACACCTTTTACATATTCTTCTATATCTATCTCATCGACGGTTTGGGTATACAGGTTATAAAGGCGCAATGTAACACTTGAAGCTGAAGATTCGCCTATCTTTATATTGCTTGTCTTAATTTTGCTCAGCACACTGCGATTGTCATTAAAATGCACAATTATAGTAAAAAATATAAATAAAATAACAGCTGCAGCTGTAACTATCCTGCTTTTTTCTTTTTTGCCATATTTGTATGATCTTTTTTTTATATGTCTTCTTCTCAATATTTACACTTCCGTATTGCTTTAGGTTTTAATATATATGTGCAATACTACGGAAATATGCTAATGAAGGCGCATTATATTTGCGCCAAGTGAAGAAAGTTTATTTTCAAAATTTTCATACCCTCTGTCTATATAATGTATATTATCAATTATAGTTGTGCCTTCTGCTTTAAGCCCCGCTAAAACCATAGCTGCACCTGCTCTAAGATCAGTTGCAGAAAGCTGCGCGCAATGTAATTCTTTAACTCCTGTTATATAAGCATTAGGATTATTTACTCTTATTTGTGCACCCATTTTGCCAAGTTCTTTAGTATAATTGAATCTATTATCGAAAACAGTTTCCGTAACTGTACTTGTTCCGTTGGCAATGCTTGCCAGCACTGTCATTTGAGCCTGAAGGTCTGTAGGATAACCAGGGTACGGCTTTGATACAACGTTTATCGGATTAATTTTTTGAGGTCCTATAACACGTATACCGTTCTTAAAATAAACTATCTTAGCGCCTGCTTCACACAAAGTTTGCTCCAAAGAAAAAAGATGTTCGTATTTGACATTGAAAAGTTTGACATCTCCTCCTGTAATCGCGGCAGCAAGCATATAAGTTCCTGCTTCTATCCTATCGGGTATGGGTTTATACTGTGTTGCGTATAATTTAGTCGCACCTTTGATAATAATCGTTTTACTTCCGGCTCCCTTGATGCAAGCACCCATAGAATTTAGAAAATTGCATAAATCTATTATTTCCGGCTCGGTAGCTGCGTTACGTATTATCGTTATGCCTTTTGCAAGACTTGCAGCCATAATTGTATTTTCGGTTGCTCCTACACTGGGATATGGAAATTTGATCTCAGTACCTTTTAATTTACCGCAGCTTATTTGAATGCCTTCTTTTCCGTATATTATATCCGCACCAAGCGCTTTAAAGGCATTAAGATGTATGTCTATTGGTCTGTTTCCTATGTTGCATCCGCCTGGGTATGTTATTTTGCATGCACCGCATCTTGCAAGCAACGAACCCATTATAAGAGAAGATGCCCTTAATTTATCAGCTAAATTAGAAGGCACTTCCCATTTCTCTATTTTATTCGTTACGATGATCAGCTTATTGAGATACACTCTTATATCGGAACCAAGCAATTGTAATATAGAACACATTGCTTTAACATCACTTATATCCGGCATATCCTCAAGCACAACCATCTGATCTGTAAGAAGAGATGCGGCCAATATTGGCAATACTGCATTTTTTGATGTACTCACTCTTATGCTTCCCTTTAAAGGATTGCTTTTATTTATCATGAAATACTCGTTTGGCATCTTATCGCTCCCTTCTTACATTATTATTTTGCCGAAAAATATTTTTTAAATGCTGTAAAATATTTTTAATATTCGTTTAAAACGGAAGGAATACCAATAATAAATTCGCAAAAATCATTACCTTCACTTGCTCTGACAACGATCTGCATTTCTTGGCTTAATGCGCCAATATAACCTAATCCATCCGCTTCAAAAAAGTTATTACTTTTCAAAATATTTTGAGGTGTAAATGACAGCTTTTTATATATCGATTTAGCAACTTGCATTATGTCGCAATCTTCATTTACAGATCCTCTGGCACTTAGATTTATTACTGCATTGTTATTTTGAGATTTTATAATATCATTTGCTTCTTCATAGATACTAAAAGCTATATTGGTATCCATATTCGTTAAAGTATATAATATTGCACTTCTATTGTTTTCTTTTACTTCTTTTTCAAATTTATAATTGTTGGTATTTAAATAATCATCAAAGTTACTAACTAAGTCTTCTCTTTCAGCATCATAAATATAAAGCTCATAGCAGCTTATTTCTATTTTGGCATAAGGCTGCTGTGATTTTGTACTCGCGATTGCATCAGCGTCTACTGTTTCATTTGAAAACAAAGGACTTTCTATTACAACCACCGTTAAAATTAAAAGGCATACTATGCAATAAACTTTTTTCATTTCAACCACACCTACTTTAGATCAATTGTGGTCAAAATTTATTTAGTTTATGCATAGCATACCTTTAATGTTTAAATCCAAAATTTATTATTTAAGTGCAGGAAGCTTGACTGCCTTAACTAAGTCTGCGTCTTTTTTATATGATCCTATAGTAACTTGAGTACCTTTTGGACAATTTTCGTATATCCATTTCGCATCCGGAACTGAAAGTCTTACACACCCGTGTGAAGCTGCTTTGCCAAGGTTGTTATAGGAAGTGGCTCTATAAGCTGTATTTTCCTTTCTGCTAAATAATATAGAATGGAAAAGTATTTGTCCTTTTATTTGTGACCAATACTGGGCATAACAGTTATATTTTGAAAAATATCCGAAGCGGACATGATAACCTGTCAAATAAAAAGTTCCTTTTGGTGTTGAATACCCGCTCTGTCCTATTGTGCATATCATGAGTCTGTAAAGCACGTACTCATTTCCTGCTTTTTTGTATACTTTAACAACTTTATTTGTAAGATCGATCGTCAATCTGAACATATCAGGATCATTAGTAGTATTTTCTACAGGCTGAGAAACAGGGTCAACTCCTACAAGCTGTCTTGTTGTGTAATAAGTACTGACCGCCAATTTCTTATAATATTTATAATTGCTTGAAGTAGGTGTTGGCATCGGTGTCGCTTCAACAACACTTGTTGGCGTCGGTGAAGGTAACTGTTCTGTAGGAGTAACCACAGGTGTCAATATGGTTTCTTCTGGATTCTGTGTAGTTTGTTGCGTATAAGCTGCTTCAGGTGTATCCGTTTCCACCGCAGAAGCATAATCTGTAATGTTTGTGCATCCGCTAATTAAAAAAAGCGCACAAACGAGTAAAAGCACTACCTTCTTCAATTGTTTGCTCCTCTCATCCGCCAATATAAAAAATGTATAGGGAAATACTTGTTTAACGATCATATGTTTTCACAAAATATACTGATACTTTAGCAAAAAAATATTACGCATCTATGTCAATATATTTTCTAAATAATTATATGTAATTATCGGTTTATTAATAGCTCAAAATATTTTATTACAATAAAAGTTAAATATCTTAAATTTTACATCTTTTTAGTAGTATACAGTAAAATTCTAATTACTGCAAAATTTTTAGATATACTTTATTTTTACCACTTTTAAATAGCATATAAAAAAAACGGCAAAAGAGCCGCTTCTTGACATATTATATACGCTTAACAGATTATTGAATATCTTTTTGATATTCTCTATAAATTCTGTATAATTTTCCACCCATGTTTTCTACAGCATTTATAGGCCTTAGATTTCTTTCACCGACGGTAGAACCTTCCATAAAATCGTATCCAAGCTCCATAAAATCTTTATATACCTCATAGAACATCGCATTATTTACACCTTTATTCTGGTATTCCTTAATAACAAACTGTACGAATATCCTGGCTCCATTTATATTTTTTCTGCCAAACAGATACTTAAATACGCCTGTGGGGAAAAGTTTTCCCTTCATTTTTATAAGCACCTGATTATAATCAGGAAGACCAATAACAAAACCTACAGGTCTGCCATTAGCTCTTGCAATAAAGCAAAATCTGTTTGTATAGAAACTTTTAAGATTATTGAGTTCATCTCTTACCGAATGCTCAGTCATAGGCGTTGTATAGTCCCATTCATCAGGCACACCTTCCTGAAAGATCCTAGTTATTGCCTTGACTTCCCTGTCTTCTTGCTTTAAATCTATCCGATCAACTGTTATATTGTATCTGTCTTTGATCCTTTCAACTATTTTCTCTACCCTGTTTACAAGCTCTTTATTTGCTAGGATATCTTCTTTTTTAAATATATATGCAAGATGATCTTCATATTTTGTAAATCCGCATTTTTCATAAAGGTCAATATAATATGGTTGATTATAACTATTAAGCAAAACCGGCGGTCCATCAAAGCCTTTTACCAGGACTCCTTTGCTGTCGTCGCCGCTTGTCGGCGAAACAGGTCCTACCATTTTATCCATGTTTCTTTCCTTTATCCAATCATAAGCAGCGTCAAAAACCATAGAAGCTGCTTCTAAGTTATTGAAGCATTCAAATAATGCAAAATATCCATGTTTCTTACCCGTTGACTTATTCAAAACCTCATCGATGCCGACCATAATTCTGGCAATAGGCTTATCATCGTCAAAAACCATATAATATGCATGCTCTCCGTTTTTAATAAGCGGATTATTGTCTCCAATAAGCATTTTCATCATATCTGATTTAAGAGGCGCAACCCATTTATCATCATCCTTATATATCTCAAATGCAAGTTCTATAAATTTCTTCAGATCATTTTTGTTTTTTCCCAATTTTCTTACTGTCAGCATGCAAATGCCTCCCATTTAAAATATAAAAGCAATAATAATGATATCCAAAATTAGCTGAATTAACCATTTCATATATTATACCTTAAGGCATTTACTATCAATACTGCATTTTGTGATTCTTGACAAATAATCAACGCATATGTACAATGTAAGTTGTCTTATATGAGCTTATAGCCTAAAATATGTCCTCGTAGCTCAGCAGGATAGAGCGTTCGCCTCCTAAGCGAAAGGTCGCGCGTTCGAATCGCGCCGGGGACGCCAAAAACAGGGCAATATAGAATTTAAACCCAGCGTCTGTTTGCCTTGAGAAAATTACAAGAACGTGTCACGAAACGTTTTGTGGCACGTTCTTATTTTTTATATTATTTTACTATCTCAAAATCACAGCATTAGTTTGAAGATCATTCATGATAGCAGACTTCTACTCCTTTATAGATAGGCGTTTGAGTCTGAATCCTGTCTATTATCTTTTTCGAGATACTCGTAAGCTCTCAATGCTTCCAGGTTAGAAAAATTCATGATCGGCTTAAGATTTTGCACATGATTATATGAAATGACTAAATATTCAAGCTTCGTACAATTTGACAACGCATCAATTGAAGATATCTCATTTTTTCAAATCCAAACTGTCAGATCTACTTTGTCGCTCAATACATCTATGTTTGAAATGCTATTGTCGAAAAGGTTAGCTCGAGTTAAGCCTTTACAATCTTTCAAAAACTCAATTGATGTAACACAGCATCTCGTAAAAGAAGCACCAGCCATAGACGTTACTTTACTTAGAAAGGAAAAATCCGGAATATCAGTTTCAATAAAGCCGACCCTCTCAAGTATAGGTGTATTAAAATTGGTTAGCTGGTAATCTGTAGTCGAATAGCTAACGTTTAAGCATGTTAAAAGACTAGAGTTAGCAATGGCACCGGGCCATTGGAATTCACCGTAGCAATAGGAAAAGTCATTTTAATTTGCAGTATATTCAAGACCATCAATCTGTTTTACTGGTGTTTCTTTGCAATTCATACTCGAAGAAGTGATTTCTTCCATATCCGATACGAGGATGTCTCCCTTGGATTTTCTGATTTTATCTCTTATGATCGCCTCAAGTTGAGAATCATTTATCGTAACAACCGCATCATGATCTGCCTTGGAAGTACTTTTGTTGTCGTCACTGTTGGATATTGATGAGCACAGTATAAAGCGAATATAAACGCAGCAAATAGCTTTCTTTTTATTTTCATTATTCCTTTTAATGCGAAAATACGTGTATATCCACTTGTAAAAGCATAACAAAAGGTATTTGCTATAGTCAAATTTCAGCGTGTTTAATTACCAACAAAATACAATTAACGCAAAATCTTCTTTTTTATACTATAAGTACATATATTTGATCAAATATATATAGGTATAAAAAAATCAAATATGTAAAATGAAAAAGCCAAAATCATTTTGAAAACGATTTTGGCTTTTTAGTATATGAACAATTAGTGAAGATCGACTGTGCTGTTCAGTTCTTTGGCCATCTTCTGCCAGCCTTCCATTCTCTTTTTAAGCTCTTTTTTGCTCTCTTCATCTTCCCTAAACGCAATCGCTGTCCATGGCATTTCGTCTAGCGCTTGTATAACTTCATCAAGCTTTTGGAAAGGAACTGCTATCATGCGCAATCCAGCCGGATAAGCATGTCTACGGCGAAGGCCATGATAATAACCCGTCGTGATGTGATTTACTTTACCCGAAATAACAGGATAAGCATACATCCAAGAGCAGCTTATTACAGGGCTTGATTTTGATTCCCAGAAATCGCCAGAAATGTAGCTTGTCGCACGCATAAGTATATCCGATTGAGGAAAATCCGCTATAAACATAACAAGATCAGGATCAAAGTCGCATTCTTCAACACGTGCAAACTGCACATAATTTATTGTGCCTGGAACAATGACCGGAAGCTCCTGATATAATTTTCTGCAGCCAGCTGCGGTTCGATACATTTCAAAATCCTGACCTGCCTGACCGCTCGCCGTTACAGGTGGTTTTTCTATCATTCCAAGACCCATTTTACCATAGCAATCATCGTCATCCTTTGTTATATAAAATGTTCCAGGATTATCCTGTGCATATTTAACATACTGACAAAATGCTATTTTATCTCCCTGATAATGCGGAACACCATCAGGCTTGCATGCATGATACTTAAGCGCAATAGCTGGATAAGGCAAATCCAATTTTGCGATCAATTCTTTTGCTTTTTTTGATAACATGGTTTTATTCCTCCTCTTTGTTTTACAATACTGCAACAATAGCAATGAAGTCAATAGCATGCTAAAATTTCTATTGCATTTATTATCATTTTTGCCTGTAGTCTTTTTCTTTGATTTCAGCTCTTTTTAAGTGATAATTTAATTATTCATATATAATCAGCCATTAAAAACCTAGCTTTTCATCTGTGACGACTACGTAAACTTCCCTTTTCCCAGTAGGTCTTTCAAGTATGCTTGTAACGTTGCAAAAGCGATCAGCAGAAGAGCAGTCATTACACTTTCCGGTTATGGCACAAGGCGTATTAAGTTTAAGGCGCTTAGCATTAAGCGGACATGCGATGCTTTTTATCCTATCCATTGCCGCACATTTTGACGGTGTTATTTTGCTTACGCTCATCACGATGAAAAGCGGCTGCCTGCCATATGAGATAGAAGCAACACGATTGCCCATACCGTCTATATTATAAAATGTTCCATCCATAGATGCGGCATTAGTTGAACAAAGATATGCATCTGCTTTGCATGCATTATCTCTTGTTTCGTTTGTTTTTTCTTTTGGCACCTTCCAGTGCCAATATACTTCATTTCCTCTTTTTATAAGCTCATCATACAGCCCTATTTCCTCTATAGTCATAGATCCGCCTATGCCAACAGATGCATTTTTCTGTATCGTTTGCAGCAAGTATTCACATGCTTCTCTTCCTGTTTTCACATGTTTTGTTTTGAATCCTTTTTTCTCAAGGTTTTCTAAAAATGCCGAAACATTTATCATAATAATATGCCTCCTTATGACCTATAATAAAATAATACCTAATTTGCCGTCATGGTACAATAACATATATAAACCAAAAGTAAATTTACCATGTTTTTAGCGTCTATATTAAATGTTTGAATAAGTGTACGATTTGATATAGAATACATATAATATTTATATTACCATAATAAACGATTAAAGCTTCGGTTTGAAATAATAAGAGCAGAAAGCTTGAGTATAACAATGAATTCTTTAATCAAAAAAAACAAAAAACATGTAGCTTTCATTAGCAAAAATAGTCATTTGATCTATGCAGGTATCGGATGGCTCATATATTTACTGCTGTTTTTTGGGCTGAAGCACTCTATAGAACCTCAACATTATATTCACAGCGTTCTTGACAACTATATACCTTTTGAAAAATGGTTTTTCCTTCCGTACTGTTTTTGGTATCTCTATATGGGGCTTACGCTAATATATTTCAGCCGTGAATCAATACCCGATTTTATGAAACTGCAATTGTATATTTTTATAGGGTTTGGTATATGTTTAATCACATATATCGTTTACCCAAATGCTATCGCTTTTAGGCCAAGCATTGTAAAAAGTGACCTTATAACAAGCGTGATGGCTGACATGTATTCTATTGATTCATCTACAATGGTAACGCCAAGCATGCATGTTTTCGCTTCTATTGCCGTACATATTTCGCTTATCAAAAGTAGAAAAACAAAAAAGCATAAATCTCTTATATTTGCATCTTTTATTATAATGATACTTATCTGCGCATCAACAGTTTTTGTAAAGCAGCATTCAGTTATAGATATATTCTGGGGCATTGTACTGGCAATATCCTTATATTTTCCTATATATCAGACAAATATCGTATATATGCTTACTAAGCCGCTGCGTAAAATAACAAAGAAATATACACTTATAGATATACAAAACAAAAAGGAGTGATTGAGATGTATGTTGTGAACTTGGGCACAAATCCTCTGTGTAAGGCCTGATCGGGCGGTACCTACACAGAGGGTAAACTACTATCGTCCGCATTTGGTTTTACACTTTAATCGCAAAAATTAATAACGATTAAGGAGAAAACCAATGTACACTAAAAACTATAGACATTTTATTCTATTTTGGCTGAGCCAATCAGTATCTCAATTAGGAAGCTCAATGACAGGATTCGCACTTGTGATATGGACCTATAAACAAACAGGAAGCGCAATGGCGGTATCCTTATTGACGTTCTTCGCTTACCTGCCTTATGTAATAATCAGCATATTCGCAGGCGCTTTTGTGGACACCCACAACAAAAACAAGATAATACTATATTCAGATTCAATCGCGGCTATATGTTCTCTTTCTGTTATAGCTCTGGTTTTTTGCGGCAATCTGCAGTTATGGTATATCTACATCGTAAACACTATAACAGGGTTTATGAATTCTTTTCAATCTCCTGCCTCCATGGTAGCAATAGGCCTTTTGGTACCAAAAGACAAATATGCAAAAGTAAGCGGGCTGAATTCTTTTTCTACTTCGCTCATAACTGTTGTAACCCCGATGCTTGCTGCTTTTATCATGTCGTTTTGGGGTCTTGGCGGTGTGCTGTTTGTAGATATGGGCACATTTCTCTTTGCTTTTTCTGTACTGCTGTTTCTTATTGATATACCTGAAAACACTGCAGAAAATAAAACAGCCGATCAGAGCAATCTGCTTAGCAAATGCAAAGAAGGTTTAGTATTTTTAAAAGAGCGCATAGTATTATTATATGTTATCTTAAGCATGGCCCTTTTAAATTTCTTTTCGTTTTTGACATATGATAATATACTGCCGGCAATGATCCTAGCAAGAAGCGGAGGAAATGACAGCGTGCTTGGGATTGTAAGTGGCGTGCTAGGATTCGGCGGCATTATAGGCGGGCTTATCGTTTCGCTCATAAAATCACCAAAAAGCTGCAGAAAAATGATATACCTTTCGGCAGCGCTGTCTTTTCTTCTTGGCGATCTTATGATGGGCATAGGGCAAAACATTTATGTATGGATATTTGCCGCTATGTTTGCAAGCACACCAATACCGTTTATAATGGCAGGACAAAATGTCATCATGTACACCTACGTGCCAAAAGAAATGCAGGGACGTGTATTTGCCGTGAGAAATGCGCTTCAGTATTTCACTATTCCGATAGGCATTTTGCTTGGAGGTTTTTTAGCCGATTATGTATTCGAGTCTTTTATGCAAAGCGGCGTATCATTATCAGCTTTTCTGCATCAATTGGTCGGCACAGGCAACGGGAGCGGAATGGCTGTTATGTTCATATGCACAGGTACTTTAGGTTTTATTTCAAGCATTTTCTTTTATAAAAACAAACGGATACGATCTTTGGATGAGAAAAGCGAACCTAATAAAAGCTCTTGCTGAATTGACATAGCATATAATTAAATGATACTATAAACAAAACAAAATAATTGCGGGGGAACTATTGCAGTTGAGAAGGTAAAACCTGACCCTTTGAACCTGTCAGTTAACACTGGCGTAGGGAAGCGATAAAAATTCAAAAATATTAAAAGTGCTTTCCTTATTGGAGGCACTTTTTTTATTCAATTATTATCACTTGCTTTGATTAATTATTAAATTCCGCTTACCGCATTATTAAAAGGAGCAAAAAATGGAATATAAAACACAGATGGAAGCCGCAAAACACGGCATGATAACAAAAGAATTAGCTTTAGTAGCAGAAGAAGAAGGATTGGAAGCGGAAAAACTACTGCCTCTTGTGGCAAGCGGCCAGATCGTTATTCCTGCTAATATCAATCACAAATCACTGCACCCCTATGGCATAGGAAAAGGGCTCAAAACAAAAATCAATGTAAATTTAGGCGTTTCGGGTGACTGCATAAATTATGAGAGCGAAATGAAAAAAGCAAGACTTGCTGAAAAATACGGAGCTGAGGCTATTATGGATCTTAGCAATTACGGAAAAACGCATAACTTCAGAAAAAAACTTATCGAAACTTCACCAGCGATGATAGGTACTGTGCCTATGTATGACGCTATAGGCTATCTTGAAAAAGACCTTAAAGAGATAACTGCAAAAGACTTTTTAAAAGTTATACGCGCTCATGCTGAAGAAGGCGTCGACTTCATGACTATCCATGCAGGCATAAACAGGCGCGCAATCGAAGCTTTTATGCGTGACAAAAGGCAGATGAACATTGTATCAAGAGGCGGCTCGCTTACATTTGCATGGATGAAAATGACTGGCAACGAAAACCCGTTCTATGAGTATTACGATGATCTTCTCGACATCTTAAGAGAATATGATGTGACTATAAGTCTTGGTGATGCGCTTCGCCCAGGAAGTTTAGCCGATTCAACAGATTCTTCGCAGATAAGCGAGCTTATCGAGCTTGGTTATCTAACAAAACGTGCCTGGGAAAAAGATGTTCAGGTTCTTGTGGAAGGTCCCGGTCACATGGCTCTTGATGAAATAGCGGCTAATATGAAGCTTGAAAAAAAGCTGTGCCACGGTGCACCGTTCTATGTACTTGGGCCTATCGTTACCGATATTGCTCCCGGATACGACCACATCACATCAGCTATAGGAGGAGCTATCGCTGCAGCAAACGGTGCTGACTTCTTATGTTATGTTACTCCTGCTGAACATTTGCGTCTGCCTGATATTGGCGATGTCAAAGAAGGCATTATTGCCTCCAAGATCGCAGCTCATGCAGCAGACATAGCAAAAGGCGTAAGAGGCGCACGCGATATAGATTACAAAATGAGTGAGGCAAGACACAAACTTGATTGGGATCAAATGTTTGAATATGCTATCGACGGAGAAAAAGCAAGAACTTATTTTGAAAGTGTACCTCCCGAAGATAAAAATTCATGCTCCATGTGCGGAAAAATGTGCGCTGTGCGTACTATGAACAGAATACTTGAAGGACTTGAAGTGGAATTAGAAGAGCACAAAAACAGCAATTAAAAAGAACCGGAGTAATCTCCGGCTCTTTTCCTTTATATATCATTCGTCTATATATTATTCGTTTGCCTTTTTGAATAAAAAGGACAAACAATAGAATACTGCTAGCACAAGCACAATAGTTGCTCCAGCCGCTGTTCCAAAATAATACGCTGCAACAAGTCCAATAAGTCCGCCTAAAAGCGCAATAAGCACCGATATCCACGTGTACTGCCTGATCCCTTTTGAAATATTACGTGCCGCCGCTGCTGGCAAAACAAGCAGCGAATTTATAAGCAATATGCCGACCCACTGTATTGAAAGTGCTACAACGACCGCCAGCAAAACTGTATATGTCATTTCCGTTATAATAGGGTTTATACCTCTGCTTTTTGCAATATCCGCATTGAATCCTACGATGAATACTTTTTTAAGATAGAACATCCAATATGCCATAACGATTATAAAAACTATAACGAGAAGCATTAAATCATTCGGAGTTATGCTAAGAAGGCTTCCTATTAAATAGGAAGTGTATTTGTTTATGCCACCCATCGTTGAAAATATAGCTATCGATAGAGCGAGCGCAATCGACGAGAAAACACCTATTGTTGTATCAACTGATGACAAACTCTTTGTTTTTACAATTACCAAAAGTACTGCATAGAGAATGGCAAACAGCAGCAGCGACCAAACAGGGCTGCCAACGCCTATCAAAACACCAAGCGCTATTCCCGTTAGTGCGCTGTGCCCTATCGAATCCGAGAAAAAAGCGAGGCGGTTATTTACAACTATCGTACCCATAAATGCAAATAGCGGCGATAAAAGAAGGATAGCCAAAAAAGCGTTTTTCATGAAATCATACTGCAAAAATTCAAGGCCTGTCGAATTAAGGACATTATATATAGACTGCATATTATCCCTCGATTTCCTTATATAGTTTTTGTTCGTCTACTTCGTCAGGTTCAAGTACAAGTACTTCACCATTGTCGCTTAAAAAAATGATCTTATCGGCATATTCTTTTGCAATAGAAAGTTCATGCGTAACCATTATTATTGACATATGCAAATGTTCTCTCAATCCTGAAACTATTTTATAGAATTGCTTTTTCCCGGCTATATCCACGCCTGCAACAGGTTCGTCCAAAAGAAGTATCTGCGGCATAGGGGTAAGGGCTAAAGCAAGCATTACCCTTTGAAGTTCTCCTCCTGAAAGAAAGCCGATTTTTCTTTTCATAAGATGCTCAGCTCCAACCATTTGAAGCCTTTCTTTTGCTATAGCTTTTGTTTTCTCGCTTGTTTTAAACCATGGCGGTGTTCCTTTTGAAAAGCAAGCAAACATATCAAGCACAGAGAAAGGCGATAATCTATCAAAATCCATAACCTGAGGAACGTATCCTATAGGCGGTGCTTCAACTTTGTTGCCCTGACTGTCAAGGTATGTTATTTTGCCGCTATATGGCGTAGCTCCTATAATTGCTTTCAAAAGCGTTGTTTTGCCGGCGCCATTATGCCCGCCTATCGCAACGACCTGTCCGCATTGTATCTTAAAATTGATATCGCTAAGTACCTTCTTTTTTCCATAACTAATTGAAAGGCTGTCAACATTTATATGACAAACGCCTTTATGTTCTATGGAGCAATCAGCTTTTTCTGTTTTCTCATTTATTTCTATATCTTTGTTCATTTTAATGCTTCCACTATCGTATCTTTATTTTTTTCCATAAGTTTAATATAAACATCCTTATCTCCATCCGCTTCATGTGTTACGACTGGATCGAGACCAAATATTTTTGCTCCTGTTTCTGAGGAAAGCGTTTTAGCAACAGAGTCTGAATACTGTGGCTCCGTAAAAACAGCGCGTACATTTGCCTCCTTTATCGCTTGGACTGTTTCCTCTATCTCAGAAGGAGATGGTTCTGTTCCCGGCTCTCTCTGTATTACCGCCGCTATATTCAACCCAAACTCTTGAGCATAATAAGGAAACGCTTCGTGCATGGTAACAATGTCTTTTGAAGCTAGCTTAGTAAATGCTTCATTGGTTTCAGCTATAACATTATCAAGTTTTTGGTTATACGTTTTCGCATTCTCCGTATATGCGTTTGCGTTATCAGGATCTATTTCTGCAAGCCCTTTTGCTATATTCGTTACTTGTTTTTCACAATTTGCGATGCTGAGCCAAACATGTGGGTTTTCCTCGCCTGTCTTGTCTTTTAGAAGCTCTATACCTTCTGATGCATCGATTATCTTTAAGTCCGGATATGCGTCTTTAACTTGGTCCAAAAATTGTTCCATTCCCGCACCATTTACAATAAAAACATCTGCCGTTTCGAGGTTCTTCATGTCTTCCGTCGTAAGTTCATAATCATGCAGACAGCCTGTCTGCGGCTGTGTCATGTTTACTACTGTAACATTTTTTACATTCGATGTAACGTTTATCGTTGAAATATACATAGGATAAAATGATGTAACTATTTTTATTTGTTTTTCTGATGTAACTTGAGAATGTGTTGCAGTGCTTTGTGCGCTTTGTGTGCTGCAGCCTGAAAGTGCAAGCAACATTGTCATTAACATAATAACGGGTTTTTTCATTGCCATAGTCCTCCGATTATTTTAATTGGGATATGATCATTAGTTGCCTATTACCGTTAATTAAACATTATTAATTATGTATCTTTTCATATTAAATTATGGTATACATGCTCCTTAATCAAAAAGGATCTAATTTTATTATGATAGGCATATTAAATGTTTAAACTTATAATCTTTTTATTCTACGTAAAAACGCCTATTATAGGCGCTTTTTACTTTTGATAAATAATAATGTAATTTTGCCAAAATTAAACCTTTTGGATATATGCTAATCTTTTAGGATAACTCTTACCGGGCTTGCTTCAGCTCCTTTTATTTTAAGAGGAATTGCATAATAATCATATAAGCCTTCTTTTACATTTATAAGATTAACTGTTTCTATTATAACTACTCCAGCGCTGAAAAGAGCCATATGAGCTTCGTTTGTGGCAAGTTTGTCTATTGTAAGATAATCGAACCCCAATACTTTTATGCCTTTTCTTATAAGTAATGATGCAGCTGCTTCAGTTAGATATGTATAATACGGATCGAACTGTTTTTTCAAAAGAAGGATCGAATTATCCGTTTTAAAGAATACGGTTTCACAGTCTATCTCAAGATTAGCTATCTGCGTCGCATCGATCTTTTTTAGATTTAATCCTGAAAAATCAAATACTCTGCATCTGCCCATGAATCTTTCCGGTGGTATCTGATCTATCGTTTTCCCGCCGCTCAAAAAATGAGATGGAGAATCAATATGTGTGCCTGCATGAAGACATAAAGACATTCTGGAAACATTCACTCCTGATTCTTCGATAGTCTGATCTTGGCGCAGCTTTGTGCCTATATCTCCAGGATATAATAACATTTCATTTTCTATCGGTAATGTTACGTCATAAAACATAAATCATACACCTCATATAAGCTAATTTCATTATAGCAAATTTGTCAATATCTACCCTGCGCTTATAGAAGCTGTTTCAGCACATCAATACATACATCCATCTGCTCTCTTGTTCCTATTGAGATACGAACAAAATCTTTTATTTCTTCCATAGCAAAATGCCTTACCAATATTTTATTTTTTCTTAAGTGTTCCATCACGGTTTGCCCGCTTGTACCATTTAGTTTTGCAAAAACAAAGTTCGTAACCGAAGGCAAAACGGTAAAGCCTGCTTTTCTTAGACTATCAGCAAAATAATCTCTTGTTTCAGCTATCTCTTTATTTATTTTATCAAAATATTCCTGATCCTCAGTAGCTGCAGCTGCAGCAGCTATTGAAATCCTATCGAGAGTATAAGAATTTATACTGTTTTTAATGGTAAGCAAAGCGTCTATAAGATCTGTGCTGCCGATGGCATACCCTACTCTCAGCCCTGCAAGGCACTGAGCTTTGGACATCGTACGTACTACTAGCAAATTATCATATTTTTTTGTTAATGGAATGCATGTGGTGCCACCAAATTCTACATATGCTTCATCGACTATAACTACTTTGTCTTTATTGTTCTCTATTATACTTATGATGTCGCTTTGAGGTAATTCTATTCCTGTAGGAGCATTAGGATTTGCAATAAGCACTCCACCTACAGAGTTAAAAAGCTGCTCGACTGGAACTGTAAAATCTTCGTTAAGTTTTACATGATCTACAGGTATATTATATAGGTTGGCATAGACATCATAAAAGCTATACGATATGTTATACATCTTTATTGGTCTGTCGCTGTCAAAAAATGCCATAAAGCACATAGAAAGCACTTCATCTGACCCATTGCCTGTGAAGATGTTTTCAGGCTTTACGTCAAAACGCTTTGCCAATGCATCATTTAAAATAGATGTAGATGGATCCGGATAAAGCCTTAATGTCTCTGTAAATTCTTTTTGAATAGCCTCGATGACATGATGAGATGGAGGATATGGGTTTTCGTTAGTATTTAGTTTAATAAGGTTGTTTACTTTTGGTTGCTCCCCCGGTGTATACGGCGTTTGCGCTGCCGCCAGCTTGCTAAAGTATTTTTTCATTATACTATCCTCCAAATTCTTTTTATTCGGCCTAACTACTTGATTTTTATATGTTAAAATAATATCATAGTAGATAAACGAATGATATTCTTATTATAGCAGAAAACTATTGTAATAAAAGTATATACGGCCAATTCTTGACACTACAATATGAAAAAAAGTATAATTAGTTGGATATGCTTTTAAAAAGAGAATTCTTTTTAATTTAATAAGGAGGTTATTAACCAATGGCACACAAATTAACTATCGACGGTAATACAGCTGCCGCGCATGTTGCCTATGCATTCAGCGAAGTAGCTTCAATTTACCCGATAACACCATCTTCTCCAATGGCAGAAGTATGTGATGAGTGGGCAGCGCATGGCCGTAAGAATATATTCGGTCAGACACTGCGAATTGCAGAGATGCAATCAGAAGCTGGTGCTGCTGGTGCTGTTCACGGCTCATTAGCTGCAGGCGCACTGACAACAACATTTACAGCTTCACAGGGACTTCTACTTATGATCCCTAATATGTACAAGATTTCAGGTGAGTTATTACCTTGTGTTTTCCATGTAAGCGCTCGTTCTCTTGCTGTACATGCTTTAAACATTTTCGGTGATCACCAAGATGTTATGGCAACAAGGCAGACAGGGTTTGCAATGCTTGCTTCTGCATCTGTTCAGGAAGTTATGGACCTTGCTACAGTTGCCCATTTGGCAACACTTAAATCAAAAGTTCCATTCCTACATTTCTTCGATGGATTCAGAACATCGCATGAAATACAGAAGATAGACGCAATCGACTACGAAGAAATGGCTCAGCTGGTTGATTGGGATGCAATCGATGAATTCAAGAAAGAAGCTATGAATCCAGAACATCCTAACCAGAGAGGTACCGCTCAAAACGGAGACATCTACTTCCAGGGCCGTGAGGCTGCAAACAAATATTATGAAGCAACTCCAGAGATCGTTCAAGAAGAAATGGATAAGCTAGCTAAAATAACAGGCCGTGCTTACAAACTGTTTGATTATGTAGGTGCTCCCGATGCTGAAAGAATACTTATCGCTATGGGCTCAGGCTGTGACGCTATTGAAGAAACAGTTGATTACTTAATTTCAAAAGGCGAAAAAGTCGGCGTTATCAAAGTCAGACTGTATCGTCCATTCTCAGCTAAGCACCTTTTAGCTGCTATACCAGCTACAGTTAAGAAGATAGCTGTTCTTGACAGGACAAAAGAGTCTGGCTCAATTGGTGAACCACTTTATGTTGACGTTGCTACAGTTATGCAAGAAGCTGGCAAAAACGTTGTAATAGTAGGCGGACGTTATGGCTTAGGTTCAAAAGAATTTACACCATCAATGATCAAAGCTTGCTTTGACAATTTAAAGCTTGATCAGCCAAAGAATCACTTCACAATCGGTATTACTGATGATGTAACAAATACTTCATTAGAAGTAAAAGATGTAATAGACACAGCTCCGGCTAACACATTCAGATGTAAGTTCTATGGCTTGGGTTCTGATGGTACAGTTGGTGCTAACAAAAACACAATCAAGATAATCGGCGACCATACAGATATGTATGCTCAAGGTTACTTCGCTTATGATTCAAAGAAATCAGGCGGCTTGACAGTTTCACATCTGCGTTTTGGCAAAAACCCAATTAAATCTCCTTATCTTATAGATGTAGCAGACCTAGTCGCATGCCATAACCCATCATATGTCACACACTACAATATGGTCGGCGACATTAAAAATGGTGGTACATTCCTACTCAACTCACACTGGACAACAGAAGAGCTTGATGAGCAATTACCTGCTTATATGAAGCAAATAATCGCTAAGAAGAATATAAAGTTCTACAATATAAACGCAGTTAAGATCGCTAGTGAAGTTGGTCTTGGCGGAAGAATCAACATGGTTATGCAGGCTGCATTCTTCAAGATCGCTGGTGTTCTTCCAGAAAAAGAAGCTATCGAATACATGAAAGCAGCTGTTAAGAAGACATACGGCAAAAAGGGTGACAAGATCGTCAACATGAACAATGCTGCTATCGATAAAGCTGTAGAAGAGCTTCAGAAAGTTGATTATCCCGCAAGTTGGGCAACAGCAACAGAAGGTGCTGCAGTTGCTTATGAAGATGTTAATGACGAATACTTCAATGAATTCATTAAACCTATCATCAAGCAGGAAGGCGACACTCTGCCAGTCAGCAAGATGTCAGTTAACGGTATCGTTCCAAACGGTACAACCAAGTTTGAAAAACGTGGCATTGCTGTTAATGTTCCTGAGTGGATCCCAGAGAATTGTATCCAGTGTAATCAATGCTCACTTGTTTGTCCTCATGCAGTTATAAGACCTTTCTTGGCTACTGAAGAAAGCCTAAAGGATGCTCCTGCTGAATTCAAAACAATCAAAGCAGCTGGTAAAGAATTCGCTGGTCTACAATTCAGGATGCAAGTAAGCACTCTTGACTGCACAGGCTGCTCAAACTGCGTTGATGTTTGCCCTGCTAAGAATAAGGCTCTTGTTATGAAGCCTCTTGAGACTCAGACAGAAGTACAAGTTCCTAACTGGGATTTCGCTACGAAACTTCCAGAAGTGGATGTACAGATTAATACAAATACAATCAAAGGTAGCCAGTTCTTACAGCCACTGTTCGAATTCTCTGGTGCGTGCGCTGGTTGCGGTGAAACACCTTATGTTAAACTAATCTCACAGCTGTTCGGCGATAGAGCAATGATCGCTAATGCAACAGGCTGCTCATCAATCTACGGCGGTAGCGAACCTACTAACCCATATACAACTAACAAATGCGGTGAAGGTCCTGCTTGGGGCAACTCACTATTCGAAGATAATGCTGAGTTCGGCTATGGCTTCAACTTAGCTGTTTCAAAAAGACGTGATACACTTGCCGATACAGCAAAAGCTGCTATCGAAGCAGGCGTTCCTGAGAACGTTAAAGCTGCTCTGACAGATTGGCTTGATAACATGAACGACGCTAAAGGCAGTAAAGCTGCTTCAAATAACTTAAAAGCTTTACTTCCAGAAACTGTCAAGAACGCTACAGGGGAAGTTAAGACTCTTCTCGAGACACTTAACAAGAACGCTGATATGTTCACTAAGAAGTCCATCTGGATCATTGGTGGCGATGGTTGGGCAAACGATATCGGATACGGCGGACTCGATCATGTAGTAGCTCAGGGCGAAGATGTTAACATCTTGGTACTTGATACAGAAGTTTACTCCAATACAGGTGGTCAGGCTTCTAAGTCTACACCAACAGGAGCTACGGCTAAATTCGCTGCTGCTGGCAAGAGAGTTCGTAAGAAAGATCTGGGACTAATGTGCATGTCATATAAGTATGTATATGTTGCATCAGTTGCTATGAGTGCTAACCCAAATCAATTACTAAAAGCATTACAAGAAGCTGAAGCTTATCATGGCCCATCAGTCGTAATCGCTTATGCTCCATGCATCAACCATGGTATCAACATGACAAAATCACAGTTTGAAATCAAGAAAGCTGTTGAATCAGGCTATTGCATCCTTTACAGGTATAACCCGATGCTCGCACAGGAAGGGAAGAACCCATTCGTTCTCGATTCTAAACCAGCAACTATGGATTACGAAGAGTTCCTAAAGGGTGAAATACGTTATTCATCACTGCTCAAGCAGTTCCCTGACGAAGCAGCAGTATTGTTCAAACGTGCTTCTGAAGAAGCTAAGGAAAGATACGAATACTATCAGAAATTAGCTAACCTATAAAAAACCCAAAAAGCTCCGTAAGGAGCTTTTTTTTTACCCTTTTTTTACTTTTTACTAAATGTTATAATGAGTTATGCTATGTTTGGAGGTTAATACATTGGATAAAATATTCGATCAGGAAGCCTTTGATATACTGCTTAAAATAAGACTTGACGGAGGTACTATGGGCTTTTTGAATGATAACAAGGAATACTTTAAAAAAGTAGTTACAGAACCTTTAAAATTGCTTGCTTCTCAATTGGAACCAACAATAAAAAGTATCAACAGCAGCATTGTTACTACGCCCAGCAGAATAGTTTCAAGGCCTTATAGAGATGCGCGTTACAATTTAGGCAAACCGCCTGTACGCGATTATATGTATATCTTTTATAAACATGAACTCAAAAAGAACGACCCGTTAAGGATACATATACGTATAAAGCCCGAAGGCATGATCTTTGGGATTGGCATAATGCCTGCCTCATCTTTCATGAAAGAAGAATATAAACGTATACTTGCTAACCCTGCTAAATTTCTTGATATAATAGATAACATTAGAACCACAAAAAAATTTAAGCTATATGAAAACAAGTATATAAAACCTCCATTCGTTTCGGAAGATCCGCGTATAATGGAATGGCTATATAGGAAGAACTTTTGGTATCTTGCTGATATCTCAATAAAAGAAGCAATATCAGAAGAATTGACTGATATAATCGCATCAGACATAATACAGTATAAAGAACTATATAATTTCTTATTACAATTATAAAAAGGGTGGTATAAATGGCTTCATTTGATTTTGAACTTGTTGGTAAAATAGGGTCTATGGCCCTTATAAGAAAAGAAGACAACGATATCAATTACAATATCTTTTCAAGGATATCCAGTGAACTTGTTCCCGGTATGATATGGGTAAGCTCCGGTGCAACCGAGATAGGCAGACTTGATTATTTTAAAAGGAACGGAAAAGCGCTGACTGGTGATGAAGAAATGATCAAAGCAGATTACGCAGCTCAAGGTCAGGCAATCCTTATGCAGAACTACAGACAATTTATATCGCCAAAATACTCAGTACGTCAGTTACTGGTCGAGCATCAACACTTCAACGACAAAGAAAAGCGTGAGCATATAAAAACTCTTCTTTTAAGATGCCCTGCGCAAAACGCAATACCGATAATAAACTATAATGACGCAGTAAGCAACGAAGAAAACAGAAAAATGGAACTTACCGAGCTTCGTGCTTGCTCGGATGATGTCGTTGAATGTATAGATAATGATGAAACAGCCTCTGTTATAGCTACTCTGATAAACACAAAATATCTTGTTATCCTAACGTCTGTTTTGGGAATCTATGAAGACCCTACCGACGAAAAAACAATAGTAAGTGAAATTACTGGCAAGGATATATATGAACTTATAGCTAATATAGAAGAATTACAAAAAAGCTGCATAGGTTCTTCAAGACCAGGTGCCAACGGTGCAAAAGCTAAGCTTGAATATATTAAAAAGCCGGCAGAAAACGGAACAACTGTCATAATTGGCCATGCAAAATATAAGCTTAAAGAACTTATTGAAGGTACAGTACCCCGTACAATAATCAGAACACGTTGATTTAAAAAAGCCCTTTTTAGGGCTTTTTTTTATAGATTTAAAAGTATAAAAAAAGAGAGCTCAATGAGCTCTCTTTTTATTATTATGGTTTAGGTCTGTTTCCATTTCCATTATTATTTATGTTCGATCCTGATCTTCTTTGCTGAAGTTGTTGCTTGCTCCTCTGAGCTGCAATAAGTTTTTTCTTTTTCTTTTCTCTTGAAACAAGTACCAACAGTATTATTACTGAAACGACTATCAATACGATTATTATTATGAATATCGTAAACAATATACCAAGGCTTCCAATACCAAAGCCAGAAGTGCCTGTTGCTACTGGAGTAGCTGTTGCGCCCTCTACATTAATGCTGACTGTATTGGAGGTTACTTGTATTTGTCTTCCCGAAGCATTTGTACCAACGGCTATGAATGTAAAGTCAATATCTGAATATAGGCCATCTATTGTCGCAGTAATCGTTCCAGTTGCACCAGAAGCTAACGATGAAATAACATCTTCGGTAAGAGCTTCGTCAGCATCCTGCTCACCTACAGTTACATTTTTTATTATACCACCGCTTGTATTCTTTATTTTGAATGTGAATGTAACAGATCCGCCAGCTTCTATTGTATCTTTATCTGCTGTTACCGTTACTTCCATTCCTGTTGTAAGAGGTGTGCTGAGCGTTATGCTTACGGTATTGCTTTTAAATGAAATGTCATTCCCCTGAGAGTCTTTGCCTTTTGCAGTAAAATAAACATCTTTATCGGAAGATAATGTTATGTTCGTTTCAACTGTTTTTGTTTCACCTGCATTTACGCTTATATCGCTTGCTACTACATTATTGTCACTGTCATATAGTGTTATGCCCGACAGATTATCTGTTCCAGTATTCTTAAGTGTTGTTGTGAACTTTATTGTATCCCCATTGGTGCCTGAGGTTTTATCTGATGTAGTATTTACCTCAAGCGAAGCAGAACCAACTTTAATATCTATAGCATCAAGTGTTTTTGTATATGTCTTGCCAAGATATTTGTATGTTACTGTCGGAGCTGAAGAAATATCTTTAGTTATTGTATATGTCTTCGTATATACCTTCTGCTCAGATTCTGCAGGAAGAGTTACTGCGCTCGCAATAGCTACCGATGAAAAATTATCTTTTATTGATGTTATTGTTAAAGGCTCTTCACTATTGTTTTGTATAGTATACGTCAAATTAACCTGACCATTTTTGGTAACTACAGTCTTATCTATGTCCCTATTAAACGACAGATTAGGTGTACTTTCTTTTAACCCAATACTTACCCCATTTGAGTTAACAGTATGACTAGCTCCATCCGCATCAGTATAAGTTAATGTAAAAACAAATGTCTGTGAAGGGATAGTAGTCAAATTTGACTGATAATCCGTTATACTCGGACTATCGCCATCATCACATACACTTCCCTGCCAAACTGTCGTTCCATTAGGTGATTTTACTTTTAAATTCGTAATAGTTTCACCAGTATTGTTTTTGGCATAAAACGAAAAAGTAACAGTACCTCCAGTAGAGTTTAACTCAGTAGGGTTTGCTGATACAGTAAAGCTAACTCCTGCAGCTTTTGCAGTTGTAGCTCCCTCTCCGGTAAATGCCAATATGTTAAACATCATTGCCAAAGCCAGTATACCAGTTATAAGTTTTTTCATACGGTTATTTCCCCCATATTACTAATAGTGTTTATATTTTAGTTAGGCATAAAAAAGCTTAAACTATATAACCTAACTCATCTTATATTTCCTGTCTATTAATCTATTATATAACGCAAAGTTTTTTTGAATTCATTTTGTTTTACTTATGTATAAATGTTTTTATTAGTCAGCATTATTTACCCTAGCATACATCTGTCCAACTTTTTTTGCAGTGATCTCTCCGTTGAATTTTAGTTTAATCATGAGCTCTTCGCTCTCATTTTCAGGAATATTTATTTTAATGATGACTTTTTCGCCATACGTAATCTCTGCAATAAATATGCCACTCTTTTCAATTATGTTTTTTAATGTTTCTGCATCTTTGTAGTTAGCTTCAAACGATATTATATCACATAATCTCATATTTATTAATTCACATATTTTAACAACATTGCCGGCAGCAGTTGAATACGCTCTGACAAGTCCGCCAGCACCCAGCAGGATGCCGCCAAAATACCTTGTGACGACTATGGCAGCATCAGTTATCTCGTTTTTCTCAAGCACTTCCAAAATGGGTCTTCCGGCAGTACCTGAGGGTTCGCCATCATCCGAGCATTTCTTTTTACCGCCATTTTCATTCACTATATAAGCGTAGCAGTTATGTCTTGCATCGTGATATTGTTTTTTTATACTATCAATAAAAGCTTTTGCTTCTTTTTCCGTTGCTACCGGAGCTATATTAGCAATAAAAATTGATTTATTTACTGTATGCTCAGCTTTTTCTCTTTTAGCAACTGTTTTATAAAAACTTATCATTTGTATAATAAGACTCTATGATAGTTCTTCTTTCCTTTTCTTATTATGATACCTTCCTGTGATATCTGATCAGTGTTTAGCATATGGTCGATAGATTCGATTTTTTCGTCATTGACATAAATGCCCCCGCCTTCAATAAGTCTCCTGCCTTCGCTCTTGGACTTAGCAAGCCCTGTCAATACAAGCATATCAACTATGCTCTTATTATCTTCTATCTGATCTGAGGTAAGATGTGAAGTAGGCATAGAATCAAGATCATTTCCGCCGCCAAAAAGTGCCTGCGATGCTTTCATAGCTTCTTCAGCTTCTTTCTGTCCGTGGACCTGTTTAGTCGTTTCGTATGCCAGTATCTCTTTGGCTGTATTTATCTCTTCATCCTTAAGCGCCGAAAGCTTATCTATCTCTTCCATAGGCAAGAACGTCAAAAGCGACAAACATTTACGTACATCAGCATCATCTACATTTCTCCAATATTGATAGAAATCATATGGACTTGTTTTCTTGGCATCAAGCCATAGCGCCCCGCTCTGCGTTTTGCCCATCTTCCTGCCATCGCTTGTTGTAAGAAGTGTAAATGTAAGCGCATATGCCGGCTTTTTATCTTTTCTTCTTATCAAGTCCATTCCAGCTAAAATATTTGACCACTGATCATCGCCGCCCATTTGCAGCTTGCAGTCATATTTCCTATTAAGCATTAGAAAATCATACGCCTGCATTATCATATAGTTGAATTCAAGGAACGTTAATCCTTGTTCGAGTCTATTTTTATAACATTCAGCAGTGAGCATCTTGTTAACTGAAAACATTGATCCTATTTCTCTTAGTACTCCAATATAATTGAGCTCTAATAACCAGTTTGCATTGTCCTCCATTATAGCTTTCCCATCAGAGAAATCCAAAAATTTGCTTATCTGCGCTCTGAATCTTTCTGCATTATATTCGATGTCTTCCCTTGTCATCATTCTGCGCATATCTGATCTGCCACTTGGGTCCCCTACCATGGTTGTGCCGCCGCCTATAAGAGAAATAGGCCTATGTCCTGCTTTCTGCATATGAGACATAGCCATAAGCTGCAAATAATGACCTACATGGAGAGAATCTGCTGTTGCATCATATCCTGTATAGAAAGTAACATGTTCATTTCTTAAAATATCTTTTACTTCTTCGTGTGAATATTGCTTTATAAATCCACGCTCTTCTAAAACTTTAAAAACATCGCTCATCTAAAGGCCTCCCATTGTTACTTATTGTTATTATACAGGCTTTTCCCAGCAATTCCAAGCACAAGTAACAAATTTAATAAAATTGAAAAAATTTCGATATGAAATTGTAAAAGCTCCCAAAAAGGGAGCTTTTGGTCAATATTTAGTTTTTATTAGATTGCCTAGAGTTCTTATACCTGTATTTATTTGCTCCAAAGATGAATTTGAAAAGCTCAGTCTAAATGTATTTGCATGCCCGCCCTCAGCAAAAAACGGTATACCAGGTATAAATGCTACATTAGCTGCCGCTGCTTCTCTTAAAAGCTGTATGGAATCTATTTTTTCATCCAGTTCGCACCAGATAAACATTCCGCCTTCCGGCTTTGAGAAATAAGCCCCTTTTGGGAAAGTCTCGCTCATTCCTTTAAGCATGCAGTTGATTTTTTCTTTATACAGCGGTCTTATTCTTTCGATATTTTCATATAATTCGCCCGTTTCAATCAGTCTGCTTACAATAGCTTGATTTAAAAGCGGAGTATGAACATCTATGCTTTGCTTTGAAGCATTGATTTTTTGGATTATATTCTTATTTGCAACGACAGCGCCTACTCTAAGTCCCGGAGAAATGATTTTAGAAAAGCTCTGAAGATATACGACATTGCCTGTTTCATCCATCGTCTTCATTGCAGGCTCTGCTGTGCCATAATATCTTAATTCGCCATATGGATCGTCTTCCAGTATTATCGTATTATATTTAGCTGCAAGCTCATAGCACTTCTTCCTTCTTTCCGCATTTAAAGTTACCCCTGTAGGGTTTTGGAAATTAGGAATCAGGTAGATAAATTTAGGTTTATAAAGTTTGATCTTTTCTTCCAGATCATCCGGCAAAACTCCATTTTCATCTGTCTCTACAGAATGACAGTTTACTTCGAAAGATTTGAAAGTTTGAAGCGCAACCATATATGTCGGAGATTCAACAAGTACATTATCCCCTACATCCAAAAACGCTTTGCAAACCAGCTCTATGCCTTCCTGCGATCCTGTCGTTATGACCATATTCTCTCTCTCAGCTTTGATTCCTTTCTTTGCAAAAAAACCAACAAGGTTGTCAAGCAGTGGTCCAAAGCCCTGTGTGTTGCCGTATTGCAAGATTACAAACGGAGCCGTTTCCAGGTAATACTGAGTAGCCTCTTTTATAGCTTCTAAAGGGAAGGCATCCGCTGATGGCATGCCTCCCGCGAATGAAATCACCTCTGGTCTGCTAGTAAGAGCTAAAATTTCACGTATGGTGTCTCCGCTAACTCCTTCAATTCTTCGTGAATAAGCATAGTTCATCATGATACCTCCTTCTTAAATACATTTTATTTTTAGTTGTATTCTATTATGTTAACATAATTTTTTTACGATTTAAAGTGTATTCTTTAATAATTCCGTTCATTTTTTGAAATAACAAGATGCTTTAAATAATACTAATATATGCTATAATATTGCTATGTTTTAAAGGAGGCGTAATAATGGAATACACTGTAGAAGTACAGCATATGTGCAAAGTTGCAAAAGGGCCCAACCATGGTCCTTCTCCTATCCCAGAAGAAGGCAAATGGGTACAGTCCACTAAAATAGAAGATATCTCTGGCCTCACGCATGGTGTCGGCTGGTGCGCTCCTCAGCAGGGTGCATGCAAACTTACACTCAATGTCAAAAGCGGCATCATCGAAGAAGCTCTTGTGGAGACTCTCGGCTGCTCCGGCATGACTCACTCCGCCGCTATGGCAGCAGAAATCTTGCCTGGAAAAACGATCTTGGAAGCGCTAAACACTGACCTTGTCTGTGATGCAATAAATACAGCTATGAGAGAGCTGTTTTTGCAGATTGCTTACGGCAGAACGCAGACAGCATTCAGCGAAAATGGTCTTCCTATAGGCGCAGGCCTCGAAGATTTGGGAAAAGGACTTCGTTCTCAAGTAGGTACTATGTATGGCACAAACGCAAAAGGCGTTCGTTATCTGGAAATGGCTGAAGGATATGTACTGAATGTTGGTTTAGATGAAAACGGCGAGATAATTGGATACCGTTTTGCTCATCTTGGCAAAATGATGGACTATATTAAGTCTGGCATCGAACCAAAAGAAGCATATGAAAAATGCATAGGCACATACGGCCGATATGATGAAGCCGTAAAATACATAGACCCGCGCAAAGAATAGGAGGTAAATATGGCTAAATTTGAAGGATACGAAAGAAGAATAGACAAAATAAACGAATGCCTTAATGAATACGGCATGAGTGATATCGAAGAAGCTGCAGAGCTCTGTAAAAAATATGATATCGATGTGGAAAAAATAGTTCGCTCGATTCAGCCTATTGCTTTTGACAATGCTGTTTGGGCTTATACGCTGGGTGCAGCGATAGCAATAAAAGAAGGCGCCAATGACGCAGTAACTGCTGCCAAGAAAATAGGTACAGGGCTTCAGGCTTTCTGCATAAAAGGATCAGTAGCCGATCAAAGAAACGTAGGGCAATCACACGGAAACCTTGCCGCAATGCTTCTTGAAGAGAAAACACAGTGCTTCTGTTTTTTGGCTGGTCATGAATCTTTTGCTGCAGCTGAAGGAGCTATAGGTATAGCCAAGACAGCCAACAAAGCACGAAAGGCGCCTCTTAATATCATACTGAATGGTCTTGGCAAAGATGCTGCATATATCATTTCTAGGGTAAACGGGTTTACATATGTAAAAACACAATACGATTATTACACAGGCGAACTGAAAATTGTAGAAGAAAGACCTTTTTCACATAGCGGTAATGCCGCCGTTAAATGTTACGGCGCTGATGATGTGCAAGAAGGCGTAGCAATAATGATACACGAAAGCGTTGACGTATCAATAACAGGCAATTCAACAAATCCAACAAGATTCCAGCATCCTGTAGCAGGCACCTATAAAAAATGGGCAGTTGCAAATAATAAATCATACTTTTCGGTTGCTTCAGGCGGAGGTACAGGCCGTACACTGCATCCCGACAATATGGCAGCAGGCCCTGCTTCATACGGCATGACAGACACGATGGGCCGAATGCACAGTGATGCACAGTTTGCTGGATCTTCTTCTGTTCCTGCTCATGTAGAAATGATGGGACTTATCGGTATGGGTAATAACCCAATGGTAGGCGCAAGCGTTGCTGTTGCCGTTGCTGTTGCAGAAGCATTAAATAAATAATAAAAATAAAAAGAGCCATTTTATTGGTTCTTTTTTATTTGTGTATTTTTCAAAATGCATCTTTATTATGCACTTTTATTTATTTTGTATTTAATATTTCTTTGGCTATACCTTACATTTCATTTTGTATCGACTCATCCTCACTACATTTGCATTTCTATAAGCGTAACATCAATAAAATGAGAAGTTGACTCAATTAAGTATATATCTACACTACCGTTATAAAAAGTCAACTTCCCAAATTAATAATACAGCAGTCTTACCATTTCCGTAACATTTTCGTTGTTTACGTTGATTTTTGTTTTATTGTTTGCTCCCGTTTCAAATGAATTAATAAAAGCTCCACGAGTTTCATGCGAACTTGTAATAATTGATGTGCCCAATAAAGCAGTTCTAAAATCAACAATCGCCACTGAAACGTCATAATTACCTTAAATCAACGTCCATATGTATGAGTCTTCAGCTTTATCAAGAACCCAATCTTTTGGCATGACTATGATGGAATTCTCTTTATAATATATTGTATCTTCTTCAAGTGTTTACTCACTAATTACAGAAGCCGGCCCTGATGTTTTTTTAGCAGTGCCTTCTGTATTGTTTAATAAGTTTAGCTACATCCACTCATACTTAATATTGCCAAAGCCAACATTGCAACAATCAGTGCAGTTATTTTTTTTATATTATCCCCATAATCTTACTCATTTTTCATATAATAACATAACAGTATTATTATTTCATTTGTAGTATTTATATTTATAATAAATACCTTCCACACTTATTTATAATAATCAGTAATAAAAAAGCAGCTTAACGCTGCTTTATCTGTTCCGTTTTCTTATTTGTATTTTACAGTATTGATCATTTGGTTTATTACATTTGGAAGTGATGCATTAGCTGTGTCTGTTTGCGTAAGAAAATATATAAGCACCGAGTCGCTGTCATTTCCGGTTATATACATCGTAATGAAACCTGTTGCTTCTTCTCCTTTAATCGTAGCAGAAATCTTGATGGCATCCTGCCCATCTATTTTAATCTTCTCATATGTGTCTGGTATCTCAATTGTACCGTTTGACAGTTTATCATTTGAGGAAAAAGCACTTTGTATTTCTAATTTTTCTTCAGCTACAAATGTTTGATAATCGTTATCGGTAAAAGTGCTTACGCTTGATGGTGTACCTTCTACACAAGCCAAGAACAGCGCAACAGAATAACCATCCTCAGAGAAAGTATATGCTTGCAAAGAGTCTGAATCTATTAAATTTTTTGAATCTTCGGGTACCGTCATAGAAACAACAGTCGTCTCTATGGTTTCTCCTTCCAATGGCGCTTCAGAGCACCCCGTGAGTATAAACGCAAATAGCATCGTTGCCACTGCTGTGTAAATTATCTTTTTCATGTGTTAACCCCTATAATTTTTTCGTATCAAATAATATTAAAGAATTATATTAATTGTATCAATATAATTCTTTAATATCACTAAAAATTATTTGTAAAAATATCACTTTTGAAGAAAAAATTAAATCATTTGACTGGCTCGGCCTTTTTAGGAGAGTTTTTAAGACTATCCCATAAAACAATAAGTACGCCTATCAATATATTTGAATAATAAGTTATTGCACGCCAAATAAGCATAGAAACAAATAATAATCCGGCAGGGAATGCGGCACCAAAAAATATTCTAAAACTTGCCTCGGATGCGAGAGATGCCCCAGGTATAGGAACAAATGAAACAGTCATATACAAAACTGCTTGAAGCATAACAAGCTGTGTAAGTGTTCTGTCACTAAGTCCTAATGATCTATAAATAAAATATGTAACAGCCATTAAGCTCAAAAATTGAACAAGCGATACAATTAAAATATTAAGTGCCTTTAATTTATGCTCATACATTACCGTTATGCTCTCGTTTATGTCAGTGAAATATGCATTCGCACTCAGATATGATTTTTCAGGATCTTTTATTAAGTGTATCTTAGCCAATTTGTTTATAAAGAAAGATGCAACTTTAATAAGAAGTTCTTTGTTTATCATTACCATAGCAACAACGGAAACAACTCCAATATTTATTATCAAGCCTATATATATAAATGCAAGTATCTGCGGCATCTCTGTTGCAATAAGATTATAATTGACTATCATGGAACAAGCCGCAAAGCAGCAGACGACCATTTGCCATGCAATAAATTTAAATACTAAAACTGTTGTTGACTTTGAAACAGGAACTCCGATTTTCCTGAGATAATAGACCTGAACAGGCTGTCCGCCTGTAGCAAAGGGAGTCAATGCGCTATAATACTGGCCTATCATACCAACTTTTAACATGCTGATAAACGAATGTCTTTTTTGTATATTACCAGTCGCATATTTTAATGTGAAAGAATCTGTCAGCCAGAAAACGATCATACTTGCAAAAGATGCCAATAACCAATTGATATTGACACTAGAAAAAGCTTTCCAAATATTGCCGATATTATCTCTATCCATGAAACCTATGACAACAATTACTCCTACAGTGAAGAGTATGTATAATAGGCTCAAATATTTTTTCTTATTCTTCAGCAAAAATACCGCCTCCGCATAATGTGTCTCAAATATAAAGACATAAGTTTATAATATCATCTATGCGCGAATAATTCAATTCTTTCTCAAATCATAAACATGCTCCCAAAAAGTTTATTTCTCATACAATAATATCACATAGGAGGTATAGAAATGAGCATAATTAGCATTATACTTATATGCTTATGCATAGGTGTGGAAGCTTTTTGGACCGGTTTTTATTTGAAATGCCGTCATTTATCTTTCTCAATATTTACAATTTTATTAGCATATTTAGGTTCACTATTAATATGCGTTCCTTTTTTGTATTTTGGGAAGTTTCTGGGCGAAACATCCGACCCAAGGCTTTTAAATGCTATTGCTGGGCTTATTTTCGGTATACTGGGAGCACTTTCGTTAACACAAAATATAAAAAGAAAAGAAAACTGCTATTTGAAATGGATCCTTAAATATCACGCATATGATAAAAAAAACGATTGCTGCATAAAAAGTGCTCATGCTTTTTTTACTGGTATGATCTCCTCATTCAGTGCTCTTTTAGCGTGTGTCGCACTAGGCATACTTAATATATGCACCCCTTTTATATGCGTAATTTTAAGCATGGCACTAATACAATCTCTTATATTGGGAATACACACATCAAGAAAAACTGCGCTTATGATTTCCGAAAGCATAACCAAATATCTTCCTGGATGTATACTGCTATTTATCGGATTATTAAAATTCTTTTAGTTAACTCTTGCATTTGCCTCCGCAACTATATAATAATGACTATATAAGACTTTATAAACAGATTATTGAGGTAATTAGATGAATACTTATGAAGAGAACAAGCCCAGCCCTTACGGTAATGTCGTGCTTATAACAGGCGCTTCTTCAGGTATAGGTAAAAGTACTGCTCTTTTGCTTAAAGACTATGGGTTCCATGTATATGGCGCAAGCAGATACATCGAATTTACTCCTACTGTCTCAGGTTACGAAGGCGGATTCTTTAAATCTATTCGAATGGATGTAAGAGACAAAGATTCCGTAAAAAGCGCAGTAGAATCCATTCTTAATTACGAAACTTCTATAGATATACTTATTAACTGTGCAGGGATAGGCACCTGCGGAGCTGTGGAACATTATAATGATGATGATATAGACAATATACTAAGCACTAATTTATATGGATATATGCACACTTTGAAAGAAGTTTTGCCGCATATGCGTTCAAATCGTAATGGTCTTATAGTTAATATCGGTTCGGTTGCGGGTATATTTGCTATTCCCTATCAATCATTTTATAGTGTAACGAAATTTTCAATAGAAGCTCTCACTGAATCTCTGCGTATAGAGGTAGCTCCTTTTAACATAAAAGCTACTCTTATAGCTCCTGGTGATGTAAAAACAGGGTTCACAGAAGCAAGGCAATATGTGCTCGATGCCAAAAACAACAGCGAATATAATAAACGTATGCATGAATCAGTAAGGAAAATGGAAACTGATGAGTCAAACGGTATGCCGGCGGATAAAGTGGCTAAAGCTATTTTTAAAGTCATCAGGAACGCAAATCCGCCGGTAAGAGTTGTTGTCGGCGCAAAATACAAGGTATTCGTTTTTTTAAAGAAAATAATGCCTTCAAGGCTTACTGAATATATAATTAAACATATGTACTAATGAAAAGCAAAAAAGTTAGGATGATCCTAACTTTTTTCATCATTATTCAAAAACGGTCCATGGAAAAACTTTAGGCATTTCAATTGTGAATTTCATTGGTTCTTTTTTAACCGGGTGCATAAAAGAAAGAGAATACGCAAACAGCGCTATCTGCTGACCCGGTTTATATATCTTATATGCATAGCGCTGATCACCCCATATCGGAGCTGCTGCGTTTGCCATCTGTACCCTTATCTGATGATGCCTGCCCGTTACAAGAGAAACGTCGTATAGATAATAGCCGTTTTTAGATTTCTTAAGTTCATATCTAAGTATAGCTTCTTTGGCCTCGCCTGTTTTCTCGCTTACTACCCTTGAGCTGCCAGTCTTTTCATCTTTAACAATATAGTTGGCAAGCTCACCTTTTGTTTTGGGCAGCATTGCTTGTGATATTGTGTAATATTTCTTTTCTGTTTCTCTTGAAGCAATGCTCACGGAAAGCCTTGCCGCCGCTTTTGATGTTCTTGCAAACACCATTACTCCGCCTACAGGCCTATCCAGTCTATGTACTATGCCAAGGTACACTTCTCCCGGCTTATTATATTTGTTTTTTATATAAGCCTTTATCGCAGTAGCCATATCCATATCCTCGGACGCATCTTTCTGAACAGGAATATTTGGCGGTTTTACTACAACTATTATATGATTATCTTCATACAGTATTTCTATTTTCTGCTTAGCACATTTTATCTCTGCCATATGCTTGTCGCTCCACATGGCAGGAAAATACCATTGTTATTTTTTATAGGCAGTGTCAGTTCATCACTTTCCGTATGTCCTTTATACTGTGATTTAAGCTCCAAGTTCAATATATCTACGATAACAGTTGGTGAAAGACCTGTTGTATATGAATTTACCATAAAGAAAATCGGATGATCCGATAATATCTCTTTGCAGCTTACTATAAGCTCATATATATTATCTTCTATCTTCCACATCTCGCCTGTAGGGCCTCTGCCATATGAAGGCGGATCCATTATTATAGCATCATATGTGCTGCCACGTCTTTTTTCTCTTTTTACGAATTTGAGTGCGTCATCAACTATATATCTTATAGGGCTATTGCCAAGTCCACTTAATTCTGCATTCTGCTTAGCCCAGGAAACGATGCCTTTTGCCGAATCGAGATGAACGACTTTCGCACCGGCACTTGCACAAGCAACAGTTGCTCCGCCCGTATACGCAAACAAATTAAGAACACTTACCTGCTTATTTTCATCGCATATAAGTTTTATCATCCGGTCCCAATTATACGCCTGCTCCGGGAAAAGTCCCATATGCTTAAAGCCTGTCGGTCTAATATGAAAGGATAAATCTTTATATCTTATCTTCCAGCTTTCCGGAAAAGGCTTTTTTATCTCCCAACTTCCGCCGCCGCTTGCTGACCTATGATAAACAGCATTCAATTTGTTTTCATACTGCTTTATTTTTTGCATAGGCCAAACAGCCTGAGGTTCGGGCCTTAAAAAATAATACTCACCCCATCTTTCAAGCTTTAATCCATCGCCTATATCAATAAGCTCATAATCCTTCCAATCTTTTGCAATGTACATATTATACACGCACCAAACCTATCTTCGCTTCCTGCCCGTTTATGTTCCACTCTTTTACATAACCTGCCGGCTCAGCGCTCTCAATGCTATTTGCAAGCGTATCTATCATTATATCCTCTTTGCTTGCTTCTATAACTTTACCAAGCTCTTCGGTAGTCTTATAAGTAACCAATATATGGTCTAAAACTTCAAAGCCCGCATCTTTTCTCATTGTCTGGATCTTGCTTATAAATTCTCTTACATAGCCTTCTTCAATAAGCTCTTTAGTGAGAGCAGTATCAAGCGCAACAGCTATATCTTTATCTTGTTCAAAAGTATAGCCTTCCTTTTGCTTTGGCTCAATAAGCAGATCTTCTTCGTATAATTCTACCTGCTGACCGTCTATAGTAAACGTGAACGGTTTGCCTTCTTTCACAAGTTTAACAACAGCTGTTCCATCTGCTTCTTCTTTAAGATAATGATCTATCTTCGGAACAAGTTTTCCATATTTACGACCGACAGTCCTTAGCTGCGGCTTTAATCCATATGTCATGAACTCTCCTGCATCGGTAGTAAATATTACTTTCTTAACGTTCAATTCATCTGCAGCTATATCTATATACATCTGAGGTAATGCTTCTGCCGCTACGACTGTCATCGCTGAAAGAGGCTGCCTGTTTTTTATATTCGCTTCGTTTCTGCATGCTCTTCCAAGAACTACCGCTCTTAACAGGAAGTCCATGTTCTTTTCTATTTCTTTATCGATCATAGACTCGTCAGCTTTTGGATAACTGCAAAGATGTACACTTTCAGGAGCATTCTTATTGACCGACAAAACAAGATTACTGTATATTTCTTCAGCAATGAATGGTACAAACGGAGCTATCAGCCTTGTGAGCGTTTCAAGAACTGTGTATAGCGTCATGTATGCAGCGGCTTTGTCATCATTTTTATCATTTGACCAGTATCTTTCACGGCCTCTTCTTACATACCAGTTAGAAAGCTCATCAACGAAGCTCTGGATCTCTCTTGCAGGTTCCGTGATCGCGTAATTGTCAAGATGATCGCTTACAGACTTAACGAGTGAATTCAGTCTTGAAAGTATCCATTTATCCATCGTGCTCAGCTTGCAGTCTTTTAAATCGTACTTAGTTGGATCAAATCTATCTATTTCAGCATAAAGGATATAAAACGCGTAAGTATTCCATAGGGTGCCCATGAATTTTCTCTGGCTCTCACTTACTGCCTCATCATAGAATCTTGAAGGCAACCATGGTGAAGAAGCTGAAAAGAAATACCACCTTACTGCATCTGCTCCTTGTTTGTCAAGTACTTCCCAAGGATCGACTACATTGCCTTTATGTTTGCTCATTTTTTGGCCGTTCTTATCCTGAACATGCCCCATTACAATGCAGTTTTTAAATGATGGTTCGTCAAAAATAAGTGTCGATATAGCAAGAAGTGTATAGAACCACCCACGTGTCTGGTCAATAGCCTCGCTTATAAAGTCAGCAGGATATCTTTCTTCAAATGTTTCTTTATTTTCAAAGGGATAATGCCACTGCGCAAAAGGCATTGACCCTGAATCAAACCAGCAGTCAATTACTTCACTGACTCTTGTCATTTCTTCTCCGCACTCTGGGCAAACTAATTTTACTTCGTCGATATACGGTTTATGAAGCTCAATATTTTCAGGAACGTTCTTCCCAAGTTTCTTTAGTTCTTCTATGGAACCTATTACATGCGTATGCCCATTTTTGCACTGCCAAATAGGCAATGGCGTACCCCAGTATCTTTCCCTTGAAAGACCCCAGTCTATAACATTTTCAACGAAATTACCCATACGTCCAGATTTGATATTATCAGGATACCAGTTTATCTTATAGTTGTTTTCGACCAGCTTATCCCTTACTGCGGTCATCTTTATAAACCATGTGCTTCTTGGGTAGTACATAAGCGGTGTATCACATCTCCAGCAGAATGGATATGAATGCTCATATTCAGGTGCTTCAAAAAGCAATCCTCTTTCAGCAAGATCTTTAAGGATTGGTTCATCAGCTTTCTTAACAAATAAACCAGCAAACTTAGTGCCTTCCACAAAGTCACCTTTTGCGTCAACAATCAGTCTGCTTGGAAGATCGAATTTGCTGATTAATCTCATATCATCTTCACCATAAGGCGCGATATGAACAATACCCGTACCTTCCGTAAGCGTAACATAGCTGTCAGATACTACATAATGAGACTTTTTTCCTTCTTCTTTCATATAAGGATAAAGTGCTTCATATTCCATTCCAACAAGATCTTTTCCGTTTTTCGTTTCAAGTATCTTTGCTTCTTCACCAAGTACTGTCCCAACAAGCTCTTTGGCCATTATATATTTATTGCCGTCTTTTTCGGCTAAAGCATACTCTTCTTTTTCATTCAAGCAAAGCGCTACGTTTGAAGGAAGCGTCCAAGGCGTTGTTGTCCAAGCGAGCAAATAGGTATTCTCCATGCTTAGTACTTTAAATTTAGCATAAGCCGATTTCTCTTTTACATCTTTATAACCCTGAGCTACTTCATGGGATGAAAGAGCCGTTCCGCATCTTGGGCAGTAGGGAACGATTTTAAAGCCTTTATATAAAAGCCCTTTTTCGTATATCTTTTTAAGTGCCCACCACTCAGATTCGATATATTCGTTATTGTAAGTGATATAAGGGTTATCCATATCTGCCCAGAACCCTACTCTGTCAGACATTTTTTCCCATTCGCCCTTATACTTCCAAACACTCTGCTTGCATTCCTTTATAAAAGCCTCTACACCATATTTCTCAATCTGTTCTTTCCCGTCAAGTCCAAGATATTTCTCAACTTCCAGCTCAACCGGAAGGCCATGCGTGTCCCAACCTGCTTTTCTTAATACATCATAACCCTGCATGGACTTATATCTTGGTATAATGTCCTTGATGCATCTTGTAAGTATATGTCCAATATGCGGCTTGCCGTTTGCCGTCGGCGGCCCGTCATAAAACGTAAAAGGCTCTTTGCCTTCGTTTTGAGCTACGCTTTTTTGAAAAATGTCATTCTCTTTCCAGAAATTTAATACTTCTTCTTCTCTTTCAACAAATTTTAAATCTGTGGGTACTTTTTTATATAGCATTGCTATCCTCCTAAAATATATCTACAAAAATAAAGCTTTCATCCAAAATAGGACGAAAGCTGATTCCGCGGTACCACCTAAGTTAGTGCAAAAGCACTCTCTCTTTTCTCCTAACGCGAGAAAAACGTCTATGCTTACTTTTATTCAGCTTAGAATGACAAGAGGTGATATTCGATTCGTTCTGCGTACCAGGCTTACACTATCCCAGGCTCGCTTATCGCCAAAAGCAAATCTACTCGTCCTCTTCTTACCCTTATTGTTACTATTATATGTATTAATCTTTTTTTTGTAAAGTCTTACTTGCCTGCAATATTTAACATTCCCACATAAATGTCTGGAGAACCAAATACACCGTATTCTGTAGGCAGTGTAAATTTCACTTCATCCGATATTCCTTTTATGCCTTTTATCATCGTATAGAAATTCCCTGAAACAGTTATTTGCTCTACAGGCGCTGCAAGTTTTCCTTTTTCTATGACAAAACCTCTTGCCAAAAGAGAAAAATCTCCGGAAGCTGCGTTTGCTCCCGCATGCATACCCATAAGATCCGTTATATATACGCCTCCTTCAGCTTCATACAATAAATCGTCAAGCGTATGCATACCTTTTTTTATATAGCAATTATGAGCTGAAATGCCTATATAAGGTACTATACCTGCTCTCCCAGCATTTGCCGTCGACTTTATCCCTGCTTTTGCTGCTGTCTTTGTATTATATAAAAGAGTATTGAGTACACCTTTTTCAATTATGTTCTTCTTATATGTCGGCACGCCTTCACCGTCAAAGCTTTCCGAGCCAAAAGCGCCCGGCATATGCGGATCGTCTATTATCGTAAGATTTTCACTTGCGATTTTCTCCCCTTCTCTGCCTTTTAATAAAGAAATGCCTTTTTGGGCCGAATCTGAGCTGAATATGGTAAAAAAGCAAGTCAGAAGTATCGCCATAGTTTCTTTTTCAAATACGACCTTATATGCTCCTGAATTTATCTGCTTAGCTCCATAATATTTCAACGCTTCATTTATGCCTTTTTCTTTTATTCGTTCTATGTCTATGCTTTCCATTCCTATACCTGCGTCATAGGCAAACCCATTGTTCACCCAGTTGTTCTTTTTGGCTATTGGTGAAACATACATGATGACACTTGATTTTTTATCACTTAAATTAAGTCCTAACGTATTGCTTAAATACATTTCGGAAACGCTCGTACTTACAGCACAGTTCTGTACACGTATTATGTCTTTATTTGTAAGCACAGTTTTTTCAAGCTCTTTTGCCATTTCTATTTTTTTCTTTACTGGCACTTTTTCAACCGAATCGTCATATGTCTTTACCGTCTTATAAATATCGCTTTTATTGAAATAAGGTCTTTCGTATTCTTGTATGCCCGATATCACTGCATTGTCCATTGCGCTGTCTACAAGCATTTTTACCGAGCGCTCATCAATCACTTCGCTATATGCATTGCCTACGCTGTTGTTATTAAACACACGTATTCCTATTCCGGAAGTATTTGAAAGGTTATATGAATCTATATCGCCTTCATAGACAGAAGTGCTGAAAGATTCCGTAGCCATATAATAAAGTTCAGCTTCTACACCTTTTTTTGCTGCATATGCAAATACTTTATCTTTAAAAGTAGTATACTTCATTATTTAGCCTCCCTTCCGCCTACTGTCATACTGCTCACTCTTATCATCGGCTGACCTACACAAGTCGGGATACTTCCCGAAGCTGAGCCGCACATGCCTTCTGCAAGTGCCAGATCCTTACCGACCATATCTATCTTAGGCAGAACTTCACTGCCTTTCCCAATAAGAGTAGCGCCTCTTACAGGCCTATCTATCTTTCCGTTTTTAATAAGATAGCCTTCCTGAACAGCAAAATTGAATTCACCTGTTACAGGATTTACCGAGCCGCCCCCCATTTTTTTAGCATATAAGCCATCAGCTACGGAGGCTATTATTGCATCACTTTCATCCTCTCCAGGAGCTATGAATGTATTTGACATACGGGAAGTCGGCGCATATTTATATGATTGTCTTCGCGAACAGCCGTTTGGTTCCATATTCATTCTTCTTGCGCCAAGTCTGTCCACAAGATAATTTTTAAGTATTCCGTTTTCTATAAGGACATTCTTTGTAGTCTTTGTCCCTTCGTCGTCTATCGTATTACTTCCCCATTCGCTTTCCAAAGTCCCGTCATCTATCGCTGTTACTTTTTCGTTTGCGATCTTTTCGCCTAATTTACCTGCAAACACTGAATTGCCTTTTGCAACTGAGGTGGCTTCAAGCGCATGTCCACACGCTTCATGGAATATTACTCCACCAAAGCCGTTGCCTATAACAACCGGCATTACTCCTGAAGGGCACTCTGGAGCTGAAAGCATTGTCAACGCTGTTTTGGCCGCAGATTTTGCAAGCTCTTCTACGTTCACTTTTTCAAACATCTCAAAGCCCATACGTCTGCCTGGTGATTCTCCGCCGGTCTGATTCTGGTTCCCATCCCCTGCCACAGCATTCATTACAAGCCTTGTCCTTACCGCTCTGTCTTCTGTAAAAACACCTTCGCTGTTCGCTACCATTATACTTCTGTCTTCGTCTAAGTACGTTACACTCGCTTGGACTATTCTTGGATCATATGTTTTTATTATTCGATATGTTTCACTTACAATCTTGGCTTTTTCCTTTGCCTCAACAGCTAAAGGATAATTTGCTATTATATGTTTATTCTCAAAAATTTGTTTATTCAGTATGATCGGATCCGTTTTGTCAATTTTCTTGCTGCTGAGCGCAGCGGCTACTTCTTTTGCAAGAGAGTATACTGAACGCTGAGAAAAATCACCGCTGTATGCATATACAGACTTTGTGCCGCTGAACACTCTTATACCGTAACCATGAATACGCCCTGAAATAACAGCCTCCATCTTATCATTAGTCATTGTTAAAGTATTTTTGAGCGTATCTTCGATAAATATCTCAGCAAAATCAGCGCCGTTTTCAAGTGCCAAATCAAGAGCTTTTTCTATTATAAAAACAGGAAGCATATATTTCCCTCCATTATTGCGTTTGAAATATTATTCTGTCTGAATTTATTATTTATAATACCACCATTTATAATACCACAAATATTATATGTTAAATAATTCAAGAAAACAAAAAAAGCCGGTATGCCCGGCTCTTTTTTATTTATTCTTGCAAGAGTCTTGATTTAACGAGCGCAGCCCTAAGCGGCCTATACATAGGTATGGCAACTAGGAAACCAAGCCCAGAAGTAAGCAATGAAGCTGGTATATTTGCTATAGCAAACTGTATCGAACCACCAACAACTGCCCATGCTACCTCATAACCTATAAGCGTGCAAGCTGCTGCTACTATACAAGCTATGATATTCTTGAACAAAGATTTCCCTTTTGCTTCCCCAGACCATGCAATCTTGCCTGTCACATATCCAGCAAGCCCTTTTATGATAAATGACCACAATGTATATGCACCCTGGCCAACGATCAAGTCGAATATAAAGCTGCCCAAAGCACCTGCAATAGCCGCTTTCTTTGATCCAAACAAGATACCGGCTAGGAATACCGCAGCAGAACCCAAATGTACCATGGCTCCGCCAAAAGGTATTTTAATAAATGTGGACAATACAACGAGTGCAATCAGCATAGCTGTAGCAACAAGATCATTAATACTGAAATGTTGATTGTTCATAATATCCATCTCCTTAAAATAATTCTTATATATTTTATTTTAAATTATTTATAAAGCATTTGTAAGTATCAGCTATGTTTTAATATAAAGTATCAGTGATATTCAATAACAAAAAGCCATCAAAAATGATGGCTCTTTGAATATACACGAAAATCTAATAGAGTAGATACTGCAAACCTATACAATCAGCATAAGTTTTCAAAAGCTCAGTATTGATAAAATGCTGGTTGTCACAATGCTCATATCCATTAAGTCAATTTTTCGTATGAGCCACTGTCCTCGTTGTTTAGCAAAGGTAATACTTTTTCAAGCAAAACTCCTTCTCTTTCAGGGAGCGAGTAGCTATAAGTCACTTTGGCTGCTTCGTAAATGAATTGCGTTGCTTTTGCCATTGCGACAGGTAATGTTTTCCCTTTAATTATGTCACCTGTCAGAACGCTTGCGTATATATCGCCTGTGCCCGGGTAATGCGCAGGAATCAAGTTTGCCTTAACAAGCCAAAAAACGTCATCTTTTTTAGAATACCCAACGTTACAGTAACCTTTGCCTTCTATCATCACGCCTGTTATAACAGCTGTATCCGGGCCCATAAGGGATAGATCTTTAAGCATTGATTTTGCTTTCTCTATTGCAAGTGGTTTTTCAGAATACTCATTTTCCAGCAGGAATGCCGCTTCTGTCATATTAGGTGTAATGATATGTGCCTTGGAAACGAGCTGCCTCATTTTTTTCTGCATTTCATTATTATAAGTCTTATAGAGAACTCCGTCATCGCCCATAACAGGATCGACGACGACCAATGTATCGCCATTGTCAAATGCATCAATAAAATTCGATACTATTCTTATCTGATCTGCAGAACCCAAAAAGCCGCTGTATATACCGTCAAACCTCAAGTTAAGCTTTTTCCAGTGATTCATATATGCATCCATACTATCTGTAAGGTCCGTAAAAGAAATATCACTGAATCCGCCCGTATGAGTACTCATTATCGCTGTCGGCATCGGGCAAACCTGTATACCTAATGTAGATAGCACAGGAATAATAACGGTAAGCGCGCACCTGCCAAATCCCGACATATCGTGAATGGCAGCAACTCTGGGTATAACGTTTTTCATTTGTATTCATTAACCCCTTTAACCAATTACTCTTATCTTAATAATATGCTGAATTTTTCTCATCTGATCTATAACATCATCGTCAAGCTTCTCATCAAGATCTATTATTGTAACTGCATATTCGCCTTTGCTCTTGTTTATCATATCCGCGATATTTGCATTATTGGCTGCAAGCAATGTTGTCATTTGTCCGACCATGTTTTTAACATTCAAATGTATAGCCATTATCCTATAGTTGCCTTTATATGGCAGTACGCAATGAGGCAGATTAACCGAATTCTTTAGATTGCCGTATAAAAGGTAATCTCTCATTTCTTTCGCAGCCATTTTTGCGCAGTTTTCTTCGGACTCAGGCGTTGATGCACCCAAATGCGGTACTGCGATAACTTTCTCTGTAGCAAGCAGTTTTTCTGAAGGAAAGTCAGTTATATACTTTTTAATTTTGCCTTCATTTAGCGCATCTGCAACATCCTGCTCGTTAACTATCTCTCCTCTTGCAAAATTGAGAAGTATCGCATCTTTTTTCATATAACCAAGTTCTTTTGCATTTATAAAGTTTACTGTTTGGTCCATAAGCGGGATATGCAGTGTAACAAAGTCGCACTGTGAAAGCATCTGTTCAAGGTCTGAAGACCTATGAACAGAACTATCCAGCTCCCAAGCAGATTCAACGGATATGAACGGATCATAGCCAAGTACCGTCATACCCAGTGCTTCTGCTGCATTTGCAACCATAACGCCTACTGCACCAAGACCTATTACGCCTAAAGTCTTACCCAGGATCTCAGGTCCTACAAAAGCCTTTTTGCCTTTTTCAACAAGGCTGGCTATCTCATCGCCTTGCCCTTTTAACGTCTTGGCCCATTCTATCCCTTCGTACATGTTTCTTGTAGCCATAAGCATAGCGCCTAGTACAAGCTCTTTAACTGCATTTGCGTTTGCGCCCGGTGTATTAAAAACAGCTATGCCTTCTTTTGTACATCTATCAATTGGGATATTGTTTACCCCAGCGCCTGCCCTTATTATGGCACAAAGGTTTTCACCAAAGTCCATATCATGGCAGTCAGCGCTTCTAACCAGAATACCATGTTCGTCCTTTACATCATCGCCAACTATAAATTTATCATCTGTCAGATATTTATTTACTATTGGCGAAATCTTATTTAGGGTTTTCACTCTAAATTTATCCACTTTCGCCACCTCAATTTATGCATTTTCTACTTCGAATTTTTTCATGAAGTCTACAAGCGCTTTTACGCCTTCCAATGGCATAGCGTTATACATGCTAGCACGCATTCCACCGACAGTCCTGTGACCCGCTAAGTTTACAAGACCATTCTGCTCCGCTTCTTTGATGAATTTTGCGTTCAGTTCTTCAGTAGGCAATACAAAAGGTGCATTCGTCTTAGATCTGTCTTTTGCTCTTGCCGTACCTTTGAATATCTTGCTTTCATCCAAATAATCGTAAAGCAACTTTGCTTTTGCATCGGTGATCTTTTTCATTTCATCAAGACCTCCGATATCATTTGCGAGCCAATCAAATACAAGCTTAGCCATATAAATGTTAAACGTAGGTGGTGTATTATACAGCGAGTTGTTTTTAGCGTGTACTGAATAAGTCAGCATCGTTGGAGCTATATCCATCTCTTTACCGATAAGATCTTCTCTGATTATAACGATAGTTATTCCCGGAGGAGCGATATTTTTCTGGGCTCCGGCAAATATCAGAGCAAACTTGGATACATCTACAGGTTCAGACAGTATGCATGAAGACATATCTGCAACCAAAGGCACATTGCCTGTGTCAGGTATATCATAATATCTTGTTCCATATATCGTGTTGTTATAAATAATATGGAAATAGTCTGCATTTTTGGTAAATGTAGCCGGATCCAAATCTGGTATATAAGAAAAATTCTTGTCTTCAGAAGAAGCCACAACGTTTACCTTCCCATATTTTCTTGCTTCAGGAATAGCCTTTTTGCTCCATTGACCTGTGTGTACATAGTCAGCTACTCCGCTTCCTGTCAATAAGTTTAGAGGGACCATAGCAAACTGCGTGGAACCCCCGCCTTGTAAGAACAATACCTTATAGTTTTCAGGGATGCCAAGTAGTTTGGTCAACGTTTCCTGAGCGCTATATAGTATTTCTTCGAACATACTAGATCGATGGGTCATCTCCATAACGGACATGCCTTTATCCTCGTAGCACACAAGTTGTTCTTGTGCTTTGAGAAGTACAGGCAATGGCATAGCCGATGGTCCTGCTGCAAAATTTAGCACTCTTTTCATGTTTTTCCCTCCAATAAATATTTTTATATTATAAAAAAGCTACTGAAATAGCTTAATTATCTTAAAGTTAATTACATTATAGTATACAACGTTTCTTTTAACTTTGCTATAAAAATAACAAAAAATGCTGTAAAATTTTATTAACCAAATAATATTTGCTTGAATATATCTTAGTATATAGTATATATTGTAAGCATACTCATCTTGATTTTTATTAGTTATGAATTTATAATCATTATTATTCATAAAGTTTTAAATATTTATTAAGGAATGATGTAATTGGGCATAAAAGTTGTAAAATTTGGTGGCAGTTCCCTAGCGGATGCAAATCAATTCAAAAAAGTAAAGTCGATCATCGAATCAGATAAGGACAGAATCTATGTAGTACCTTCTGCTCCGGGCAAAAGAAACAGCTCGGATACAAAAATAACAGATATGTTATATTCTTTTCAAGCAAACGCCGAAAAGGGCGACAAGAAGGCTGCTGGAGAAATTTTTGACGCAATAAAAAAACGTTACCAGGAAATTATTGCGGACTTAAACATCCATTTAAGTCTTGAAGAAGAATTCACTTCTATTTATGAAAACGTGATGAATGGCTATGGCAGAGATTATGCAGCATCAAGGGGCGAATATCTCAACGGATTAATACTTTCAAAATATATAGACTACGACTTTGTCGATCCTGAAAATTGTATATTCTTTGATCAATACGGAGTATTAGATGCTGAAAAAACAAACATAACATTAGCCGAATGCCTGAGAAAGCATAAAAATGCTGTTATCCCCGGTTTTTATGGTCAAAAGGATGGCAAGATAAAAACGTTCTCACGCGGAGGATCTGATATTACAGGTTCTATAGTTGCAAGGGCAGCAAATGCTGAAATTTATGAAAACTGGACAGATGTTTCCGGATTCTTAATGGCTGATCCCCGAATAGTATCTGATGCCAAAATAATAGAATATGTTACATACAAAGAACTAAGAGAGCTTTCTTATATGGGTGCTACGGTACTGCATGAAGATGCTATCTTCCCTGTAAGGCTTGCTGGAATACCAATAAACGTAAGAAACACAAATGCTCCGGATGATAAAGGCACAATGATCGTAGAAAGCGTTGATGATATTCAAAGCACAAATAATATAACAGGGATAGCCGGCAAAAAAGGTTTCACGGTCATAACAATAGATAAAGACAATATGAACAGCGAGATAGGTTTTGTTAGAAGAGTTCTAAGCGTACTTGAACAAAACCAAGTAAACTTTGAACACATGCCAACCGGAATAGATACTCTTTCTATAGTAATTGCCGATTCGCAATTGGATGGTAAATTAAACACACTAGTTGATCAAATAACAAAGGCTGTTTCCCCGGATACTATTGAAATTTCCGAAAACATGGCACTTATTGCAACTGTCGGACAAAAAATGAATCACAGAATAGGCCTTGCAGCATCTTTGTTCACAGCACTTGCTAATGCGCATGTAAATATTAGAATGATAGACCAGGGTTCAAGCGAAATCAATATCATAGTTGGTGTTGAAAATGATGATTTTGAAAAAGCAATAAGGGCAATATATAAAGGAATGATAAATTAAGGAGAAAAATATGCAAAACTACATATTCTATACCGATTCCTCTGTTGACCTTCCAGGAGAAGTATTTAACACCGAAGGTGCTAAATACTACGGACTTACTTATTCTATAGACGGTACTACCCAAATACAGCATCGAATAGAAGATACAATAGCTACAAAGGCTTTTTATTCCGCTATGAAAGAAGGCAAGATGCCTCAGACATCTCAGATCAACGCTCAGGAATTTATAGAAGCGTGGGAAATATACCTTAAAGAAGGACAAGATATACTGTATTACGGTATGTCAAGTGCCATTAGCAACACATTTTCAAACGCATGCATGGCAGCTGAAGAACTACAGGAAAAATATCCAGGCAGAAAAATCGAAGTGGTGGATTCTCTTTCCGCTACTGGCATACAAGGTCTTGCATATTATTTAGGGCTTATAAAATATAAGAACGGAGCTACTTTGGACGAGCTTAAAATGTGGCTTGAACATATAAGACTAAACGCTATCGGCATATATACAGCTGATGATCTTAACCACTTAAAAAGAGGCGGCAGAATATCAGCTGCATCGGCTTCATTCGGAACACTGCTTGATATAAAGCCATTACTTGAAATGAATAAGCAAGGGCAGGTAATCAACTTTGAAAAAATCAAATCAAGAAAGAAAGCTCTTAAACGTATAGTCGATATCCTGACAGATAACAGAGTTAGAGATCTTGGGGACATGAGCGAAACGGTTCTAATATGTCATGGCGACTGCCATAATGACGCATTAGTATTAGAAGAAATGATCCTAAAGAAAAATAAAGATGTTGAAAACGTACTTATAAGCGATATAGGCCCAATAATCGGCACCCATCTTGGGCCAAACTGTATAGGCGCTAGTTTTATAGGCAGAGAAAGGCCAGATTAACTGGCCTTTTTTATTTTCCATCTGAAAACTTTTTGGCATGATTTTAATGCTGAATTAATAGTACAAATAATATCAAGATTATTATTTCTATTGTTTTATGTTTTACTTATATGTTTATATGGTAATTGAGGTATTTTATATAAATGTAGTAATTAAACATAGTATTAATGTTTATACTAGAATTGTTTAATATAATTTCGTATATTTTTAGGAGGGTATTATGCAAAACTACATTTTTTTCACTGATTCATCATGTGATCTGCCTGCAGAAGTTTTTGATACAGAAGGCGCTGAATATTACGGATTATTCTACACAATAGACGGAACGATACAGCTGCAGCACTCATTAAAAGACATACTGAAAGCAAAAGAATTTTATACTGCGATGAAAAACGGTAAATTACCCCGTACTTCTCAAATAACTACTGAAGAATTCAAAACTGCATGGGAGCCAATTCTGCAAAAAGGCAAAGATATTTTATATTATGGTATATCCAGTGGACTTAGCGGAACATATTCAAGTGCGCTTCTTGCCGCAAACGAGCTTATTGAAACATACAAAGGCAGGAGGATAGAAGTCGTTGATTCCCTCGGCGGCAGTGGTATACTAGGCCTTCCTTATTACCTCGGCTTAATAAAATATAAGCAGGGTACAACTATTGATGAGATGAAAACATGGCTTGAATATATAAAAACAAAAGTATGTGGCCTTTATACCGCTGACGATCTATTCCATTTGAAAAGGGGCGGCAGAATATCTACTACATCGGCTTCCCTAGGCACACTATTAGATATAAAACCGCTGCTTACTATGAATAAAACAGGGCATGTAGAGCAGCTTGAAAAAATCAAAACCCGAAAAAAGGTATTTAAGCGAATGGTTCAGATTTTAAGCGAACATCAGATCAAAAATGCCGGAGAGCTTAGTCATACAATACATATAACTCACGGAGACTGCCTTGAAGATGCTTTAGCGCTGAAAGATTCCATTTTGGAGGCTAATAACCATATAAAGAATGTAATAATAAGCGGACTCGGTCCAATAATAGGTGCTCATTTAGGTCCAAATTGCTTGGGGCTGAATTTTATCGGAAACGAAAGGCTTGCTTAGAAACAAAAGAGCCGGCAATATGCCGGCTCTTTTTGTTATTGGCTGTTTGTTTTTATGAAATCTGCTATATCTGTTATTACCTGCGCAGCGACATTGTTTTCGTTGTTATATTCTGCCGTTGTACCTTTCCCAGGATCTTTTGATACCATAAACAAATGATTTAACCCTTGATACAGCTTGAATGTAGTATTTGCTCTGCTTGCAAGATTTGTTTTATACATTGCAAAGTCTTTTGTAGCACTGACTTGAAAATCATCTGTGCCCTGCATGATAAGCACAGGTTTAGTTGTCTCATTAAGTACGCTGCATGCGTCAACGCTATCCATATCTTTTACATAAACGCCAGGCAAACCAAATGCCGTCTTTACTTTAGCTTCTTCAAGTGTTCCATTATCAATTCCCTTAGCTTTTTCAACTTCCGCTTGGACCTGTTTTATAGCCAGCGTTTTCTGCACACCGTCAGCCATTTTAGCAATTGCCGCTTCGTTTTGATCAAGCATTATCTCCCACAATTTCTGCGGTGATCCTGCCATTATAATAATTCCAGCAAAACTGCTCCCTGCTTCTTTATCTATTCTGGGAGCAAGCATTCCACCCATACTGTGCCCTAAAAGGAATATTCTGTTTTGGTCAACAAGCTCTTCTTTTGCGGCAAGCTCTTTTGCTAAAATCGCATCTTCAATAGTTTCCTGCTCAACGGTTAGCGTGCCTGCTGTTTGAAGCTGATACATCTTCCCGCCGTATGCATATGTGCGTTTGTCATACCTTATTACAACTATGCCCTGCTGGGCAAGGCCATAAGCCAAATCGCTGAAAGTAGACGTATTTCCTACGGATTCGTTCATATCATTTGGTCCTGAGCCATGAACAAGTATCACCGCCGGATTCTTGCCAGTAAGACCTTCTTTGTATGTAATTTTGCCTTGGAGCGGATAATCTCCACCTGCGCCTATGACGATATCTTTTTCAACTATTCCTTCAGGTGCAGTAGTTATATCGCCGCCTGCAGAGAAGTACAAACCTACAATATGTCCATCGCTCGAATAAACGAGCACCATCCTAAATTCTTTTTTATCACCATTTGCCCTTATGCTTACGGTAAGATTATTATCCGTATCTACATATTTAATTTTCCCCGGAACACCGGTACTCTGAATTGTTTGTTCATAGCCGTCTTTTAATTTTTCCTCCGATAGCGAATCTTTTGCATCTTCTGCTATCTTTGCTTCTATATCGCTATATTTGCCTTGCAAAAAAAAGTTATATACGGTTTTAGCATCTTCCAACCTTGAATTTACATCTTTCGGTAAAGAAGACGAAGTAGTATTTGTGCATGCAGTCAGCATAAAAAGGCAGCTAACTGCAACATATAATATTTTTTTGATACTATTCATAATACTTCCTCCATACAATGTATATGTTTATTATACAATAGTTAGCAGCAATTAAAACTTCTAATAACTTTATATTTATAATTAGCCAACCAGATTAAATTATTCTGGTTGGCTAAAGGCTTAATAGATAGAATATATAATTTGCATTTTAAATGTTGAATTGTTACATAAACAATCGGAGCACTATAACAGAGTCATTATTATTTCTTTGGCTTCCTCGGCTTCTAAAGCAGGAACAGTTATTTTATAATAATTATCTTGCTCTTTCTTCTTTTTATATACAGGTAATATCTTTACAATAATACCTTCGTTTTCAATGGCTATTTTCAATTTTTCAGCCAGCTTAATACCCTTTGCCATATAAATAATTACCCACATATGTGCTCCCCCTAAAGCATACGCTTTAAGCAGTAGTTATCATACCATGTTTCGTCAGTATTTCTGCTTTGCCCCGAATCTTCATCGCAGAAGTGTTCTCAGTAAACTGCGCTATTATCACTTCGTTTTTATCTAGTTTTTCAGTATGCAAGAACTTTGTTTCCCGCCCTCTTGTCATGCCCATCAATGTAACCCCATCTTCAAGCGCTTTTATGCAAATATAGTCGCCCTGTACTTCACTAAAGTCATCCATATTAATACTCCTTTTCGTTTAAAAATAAACGTTTGCTTTATTGTAACATATAATCAGCATTTGTAACAAAGGTTAACTTATTCAATTCTTCGATCAATTTCTTATCTTTACTGACATAATAATCAATATTCGCTATCATTCTTTTTCCGCCGCTTATATTGATATACACAGGTATTTTTCCAGAATACTTTTTAAGTATCATTAGCAATTCTTTGGATTGATCAGGCGTCATTGTCAAAACGTCGATATTTACTGCTTTTATATTATTGGGCTTTAAACTCCTGCCATATTCAGCAAGGTCAAAAATTTCATCTACAAGGATTTCGGGGTCATCTTCATCTTTTACAGACAATTTACCGCCTATACATACAACCGAGCCTTCATAGATAAGATCAGAGTATTTTTGCAGCATATTCGGAAATAATATAAAATTCAGCGTACCATAAAGATCCTCAAGTGTAGCAGTAGCCATAATGCTGTTTGTCTTTGTTGTTCTCTTCCTTACTGAATCTATTATACCGCCTATACGTACCCTTTTTCCATCTCTTATTTCTGAATTGCTTGTTACCTCGTCTGTTTCTTTCAGCTCTGAAGTACGTGTACCGATTTTATCAAGTATTTCTTTGTATTCCATCAGCGGATGTCCGCTTATATAGATACCTGTCATTTCTTTTTCCATAGCCAAAAGCACTCTTTCTGGATACTCGTTTATTTCAGGCAGAAAAGCACTAACATCTTCTACCTGACTGCCCAAATCGAACAAAGATACTTGCCCGTCCAAATTATCTTTTTTGCTTTTTTGTGCGCCATTTATTATCTTTTCATATCCGGCAATTATGGAAGCTCTTTTATGGCCTAATGAATCAAAGCATCCGCATTTTACCATGCTTTCGATCATTCTTTTTGAAACGACACCCAAATCGATTTTATCTATAAAATCCATAAAGTTCTTATATTCGCCGAGCTGTTCTCTTTTCTTTACGATTTCTTCAACAGCACCTGAACCGACATTCTTTATAGCCTTAAGGCCGAATCTAATTGAGTTGCCTTCAACAGTGAATTTTTCCATAGATTTGTTTATATCGGGCCTTAATACTTCAATTCCCATATTACTACACGTGCCGACATATTCGCTTATTTTGCTGCTGCTGTCCAAAAACGAATTGATAAGCGCTGCCATGAATTCTATAGGATAGTGATATTTAAGCCAAGCCGTCCTAAATGCTACAAGAGCATAAGCAGCAGCATGAGATTTGTTGAAAGCATACTGCGCAAAGTCCATCATTTCATCGAATATTCTGTTTGCCGACTTTTCATCCACACCGTTCCTTACGGCACCAGGCACGGTAATTTTGCCGTCCTCAACTATGCCATGGACAAAATACTCTCTTTCTTTTTCCATGACACTTGCTTTTTTCTTGGCCATTGCTCTTCTTACAAGGTCGCTCCTGCCGTATGAATACCCTGCAAGATCTCTTACTATCTGCATGACCTGTTCCTGATATACCATACAACCATATGTTACCTCAAGGATCGGCTTTAATTTTTGATGTGTGTATTCGCTTTTACCTGGGTTATTTTTTCCTCTAAGATAACGAGGTATCTGCTCCATTGGCCCTGGCCTGTAAAGAGATATACCTGCTATGATATCTTCAAATGTGCTTGGTTTAAGCTCTTTTAAAAATGACCTCATGCCTCCACTTTCAAGCTGAAACACTCCGTCCGTTTCGGCTCTGGAAATCATCGAATAAACATCCTTATCTTCATAATCTATTTTTTCAAGGTCTATCGTTATGCCTTTATTTTGCTTTATTAAATCCAGCGTATCTTTTATAACAGTAAGTGTCCTAAGCCCTAAAAAGTCCATTTTAAGAAGACCCAGTTCTTCAAGCTCACCCATCTGATATTGCGTCGTTATACTTTCATCGTTCTTTTGAAGAGGTACATATTCAACTATAGGCAGCTTGGAGATAACAACTCCCGCAGCATGAGTTGAGGCGTGCCTAGGCATACCCTCAAGCTTCTGCGCCAAATCGATAAGCTGTTTTACCTGCTCATCCTGGGCATACAGAGTGCTTAGCTCAGGGTTTATCATGAGAGCCTTCTCAATAGTTATGCCCGGCTGAAACGGAACCATTTTAGATATCTTATCGACCTGCCCATAAGGCATCTGCATGACCCTGCCGACATCCCTTATGGCAAGCCTTGCTGCCATAGTACCAAACGTAATTATCTGTGCTACTCTGTCCGTTCCGTATTTTTCTACAACGTACTCTATTACTTCATGCCGTCTTTCATAGCAGAAGTCGATATCTATATCAGGCATTGATATACGTTCAGGATTCAAGAACCGTTCGAACAGCAGATTATATTTTATAGGATCTACATCCGTTATATCAAGGCTATATGCTACCAAGCTGCCCGCAGCGCTGCCTCTTCCTGGGCCGACAGGAATACCTTTATCTTTGGCAAACTTTATAAAATCCCAAACAATAAGAAAATAGTCCACATAGCCCATTTTGCTTATTACTTCAAATTCGTTTTCGAGCTGCTCCTTATATCTTTGATCCGCATTAGGGCGCTTTTTATTTAAGCCCATCAAGCAGAGCTCTCTTAAATATTCTTCATTGTTTTTGCCGTCAGGAGCTATGAATTCAGGCATATGCATTTTGCCAAACTCAAATGTGACATCACACATATCTGCTATTTTCTTTGTGTTTTGAATTGCTTCAGGATAATCTTCAAAGAGCTTATTCATTTCTTCGGGGGATTTGAGATAGAATTCATCCGTAGCAAAACGAAGCCTGTCCGGATCATTGAGATACTTGAGCATCTGTATGCATAGCAGAGCATCCTGCGCACCAGCGTCATCTTTTTTTACATAATGAATATCGTTTGTAGCGACTATAGGGATTTCAAGTTCTCTGGCAAGTTTCAAAAGCATAGGATTCAGCCTACGTTGCTCTTCAAGTCCATGATCCTGAAGCTCGATATAAAATCTATCATTAGGAAATATACTTTTTAAATACGAAGCAAGCTCTCTGGCCTTCTCTTTTTGGCCGCCCAGAAGGTATCTGGGTATATCTCCGGCAAGACACGCACTTAGGCATATAAGTCCGTCTGCATAATCTTTCAGAATCTCATAATCTATACGCGGTTTATAATAAAATCCTTCAATAAAAGCAATAGAAACAAGCTTGCAGAGGTTTTTATATCCATCATTGTTCATAGCAAGCAAAATAAGGTGCGAATACTCTTTATTTGCGCCAGAAGCCCTTTCAAGCCTGGATCCGGGAGCGACATATACCTCGCAACCTATAATAGGCTTAATTCCACGTTTTTTGGCTTCTTTATAGAATTCAATGGCGCCGTACATGACCCCGTGGTCTGTTATAGCCAAAGTTTCCATTCCTTTTTCCTTGCATGCATCCAGAAGCTCGTCTATCTTACATGCCCCGTCTAAAAGCGAATATTTCGTATGCGTATGTAAATGAACAAAATCCATAATCTTATACCCTCAATAATTAAAAAGCCGCAGCAAAAAGCCACGGCGAGTAGTAATAAATATATTATGCCCTTTTGAAATCAGTTTCGACTAGTTGAGCCAGAGCTTCTCCTGCTGCTACTTCGTCGCTACCCATAATAATAACATTAATAACTTCATCTTTTTTAACGCCAAGGGAAAGAACACCTATGATAGATTTTGCATTGATTTTCTTATTGTTTTTTTCGATAAGAATTTGTGAGTCGAACTTTGAAGCAGTGTGCACAAACAATGCCGCCGATTTTGCTCTAAGCCCTTCACTACAGGTTATTTCTAGCGTTTTTGTTACCATATAAATCCCCCTCAATCTTTCGTTAGTCGCCTTGCTATACTGTCTAATTTCCTAAATCTATGATTAACGCCCGAACGGCTTGTTGGTTTCTCAAGCATTTCTGCCAGTTCGCTAAGGGATGCTTCCTCATTCTCAAGCCTTAAATACGCAAGCTCTCTGAGGCTAATTGGTAATTTTTCAAGTCCCATATGTTGCTCAATGATCCGTATGCTTTCCGTTTGCCTTCTCGCAGCGCTAATTGTTTTATCAAGATTGGCTGTCTCGCAATTGACTATCCTATTGACGTTATTGCGCATTTCTTTAAGTATTCTGATGTTTTCGAATTCTAATATCGCTGTTTGTGCACCTATAAGAGTAAGAAAATCTTTTATATTCTCACCTTCCTTTAAGTATACCACAAAAGAGCCTTTTCTTAAAACAACTTTTGCATTCATATTAAAGATATTCACAAGATTTTTTAAATCATTCGCAAATTGTTCGTCTTTTAAAACAAGCTCCAAATGGTAAGCTTTTTCCGGAGAAGCAACGGACCCAACCGCCAAGAATGCCCCCCTAAGAAAAGCAGCTTTTTTCTTTTTGGTTTTTGTCATTTCATCAGGTATACTGTTTGTGAATTCAAAAGTTCCGCGTTCATTTATACTGATGCACCCAGTATCAAGTAAAATGGTTTCGGCGTCTTTTGTTTCGTCTACTTTAAGTGTATAGCTGTGGTTCAGATATAGTCTTTTTTTCCTGGAAATCGTCAACTCTGCCTTTGTACCGTATACTTCTTTTATGAGCGAGATAATACGTCTAGCTATAGCAGGGTTTTCTGTACTTATTTCAAGTTTTATGCCGCCACCGAGTCTTATAAAGCCATTAAGATGCAAAAGTGCACTCAGCTCTGCTTTTTCAAGTTCTTTATTATTCTCTTTTATAGATATAAGTTCCTGCTTTACGGAAGAAGAAAAAGACAAAAAGTATCACCCTAACCTTTTCTTTTCTATATCTATGTCCCTATGTTCAATAAAGACTCTTTCATGTGTCTTTTGCAGTTCTTCATACAATGCGTTTGCTATGGCAACTGATCTATGCATTCCACCTGTACATCCTATTGCTATTACAAGCTGATTTTTCCCTTGTTTAGCATAATACGGCACAAGAAAATTCACCATATCGAGTAATTTAGTTAAAAATACTTTTGTTTCTTTAAAGTTGAAGATATAGTCTCTGACTTTTTTGTTTAGTCCTGTATAGCCTTTTAGCTCATCGATATAAAACGGATTCGGCAAGAAGCGTACGTCAAACACAAGATCGGCATCGAGAGGTATGCCGCGTTTATAGCCAAATGTAGTAACAGAAATACTGAAATAACTCTGACTGTCATCAGAAAACATCTGCCACATCTTTTCACGCAGTTGAACAGGCGTATATGAAGTTGTGTCGATTATATATTCAGCTTGTTCTTTAAGCTCGTTCATCTGATCTCTTTCGCTTGCAATTCCCTGGAGTATACTACCCTGTTTTGTAAGCGGATGAGGTCTTCTTGTTTCTTTATAACGCTTTATAATAACCTCATCGCTTGCGTCCAAAAACAACACTTCATATTTTATGTTCATTTCCCTAAGCTTAATAAGTGAAGCATCTATGCTGTTAAAGAATTCACGCGATCTGGAGTCAATCCCGACAGCGACTTTATCTATGTCTTCATGCTCTGAACATAAAGCGGCGAATTGCGAGAGAAGGTTAGGCAACATATTGTCTATACAGAAATAACCCATGTCTTCCAGGTTCTTTAGCGCCTGGGACTTTCCTGCACCTGCCATACCTGTTATGATCACAAATCTCATTTTCCTATCTCCTATTATTTCTAAAAACTTGATTATCAAGTGTATTTATTAATTTTTCCGGTGGGACCTTTGCTTCTTTTAGGATAGCTAATCCTCTGTTTAAGTCGCCTACATACATGGATCTATGAGCGTCGCTGTTAACTGTCAGCATCGCGCCATTTTCAACTGCCGTTTTTATATCGTCAACATTTAGCGACATATGAGAATTATTTACTTCAAGCGCAACATTATTCTCAGCCGCAAACTGTGAAAGCATCTGCATATTAACATCTATTCCATATCTAGGATGCGTTATGATATCGATCGGATATCTTTCCATTGCTTTTTTATAGCTGTAAGCAAACTTTTCAGCCCATTTTTCTTTTGAAAAAGCCGGAGCGACAAGAAATGACGGCAATTCTTTTAATTTAAATCCCAGTTTATGATAACCCATAAGCAAAATGTCATAGTATTTGAGATATTTGTCTTCTATATCCGTTTGACCGTCTATTGTCATAAGGTTTGCTTCTATACCTAAAAGTATATTTATGTCCTTATATTTTTCGTTAAGCCTGTCTATTTCATCACGCATCACAATTATATTTTTTCTATCGACTCCATATAAAGGATGCCCCGGTCCATGATCTGTAATCGCTATAGTTTTAAGTCCTTTTTCTATAGCCGCTTTGACATTTGCTTCTATATCGTTTTTGCCATGACTGAAAATCGTATGCGTATGAAGATCGCTTTTTATTTTATAATCCAACTAATCATGCCCCACTATCTTTATTTCCGGTTCAAGTAGGATGCCTGATATCTTATAAACTTTTTCTTTAACATATTCCATAAGATCAAGCACGTCTTTTGCAGTAGCGTTTCCTAAATTAATTATAAACCCTGCATGCTTATCGCTAACACACGCCCCACCTATTCTGTATCCTTTTAATCCTGCCTCGTCTATAAGCTTGCTTGCATAGCCTTCGCTTGGCCTTTTAAATGTGCTTCCTGCACTAGGATAGTCTATTGGCTGTTTGCTGTGTCTTCTATCCAGCAGATCTCTTGCTGTTTTTTCAGCTGTGCCATCATCTTTCTGCAATTCAAAAACTGCTTCAAGAACTATCATATCTTTATTTTTAAGTATGCTTGTCCTGTAACCCATTCCGAAATTAGCTATATCAATTTCTTTTATCTCGCCATTTTCAAGCACTTTTATACTTTTTAAATTGTCCTTTATCTCATAGCCATATGCTCCGGCATTCATATAAATAGCTCCGCCTAAAGTTCCTGGTATGCCCATTAGCCCTTCAAGGCCTTTCAGCGAAGCTTCTATCGTTTTGGTACATAACACATACAATGATACCCCTGCCTGTGCTTTTACTATGTTACCTTCTATATGTATATCACTAAACTCGCTGCCTATCTTAATAACTACTCCGCTTATTCCGCCGTCTCTTACCAAAATATTTGAGCCATTGCCTATTATTAAATAAGGCTTGTCACATTCTTTGCAGGTCTCAATTATCTCAGCTATCTGCTCTGGATTTTTAGGTGTTATGAATATTTCAGCGTTGCCGCCTATTTTAAAAGTAGTATGCTTATCCATAGGTTCATTTTTGTATACAATATCTAAGCCAAACCTATCTTTCAATTTATTATAAATATCCTGCATAACATCTCCATCAATCAATAAAACTTAAATATATTATACTTACATACATGTACTTTTAGCAACCTATTTAATGTCTATCGTTCCTAATTGGCTAAGTATCGTATCCGCTCCTTTGGAGTTTCCCTTTAAGAATAATTTCAACGGCTCAAGAAACGTTTGCTGCATTTTGCTCCATGTATATGCGTTCGGCACAACAGCGTCCTTAAGTATTGCCTGTTCAAAGGATGAAAGTATAGGGTCTTCGTCCATAACCTGTAGATTGCTTACAACACTGAATACACCTATGCTTTTTAGTTCTTTCTGTATATCGTCACGCAACATATAATTTAAAAACTGTATTTCTTCGTATTTTTTATTTTCTTCTTCAGTCTTTAATATACCTAAATACTGCACCATATCTGTATATATGCTTATACCTGTGGCCGAAAACGAATATGCCATTTCACTTGATTCATTTGTAAGATCGAATGCGTTTTTCTGCGTACCCAATAGTACGCCCGCTTTGCCGCTTACAAATATCTTATACGCGCTTGCATCTTCACTTATCACAGATGCTGCATTATTAAACAGCCTTCCAGACTGATCTGCTCCGTCGCCTGTATAAAGATATATAAGCGATATAGGAGCAAGCGTATACTCAGTTTTACCGTATATAAGCGGCAATATACCTTCTTTGCTTTCATCTCTAAGCATTGTAAGCACTTCATTAAAATCCGCCAGTGCTATGCCTCCTGCGCTTATATCAAGATAATCTATCCCTGCACTCTGCACAAGCTCTTCGTTTATATAAATGCCGTATGCACCCATCATATATGGCATACTATAGGCAGTGCCATAAACAGAAGCACTTTTCTTCACATTGCTTTTTATCTTATCAGGCAAGCTTATTGCTTCGAACAATTCCTGCGGATTATCTATAAGACCCAGTCCAAAAGACAATATATCCGGCCTTTCGCCTTCGCTTACCCTTTTTTTGTATTCTTCTACAGTCATGCCTTCAACCGATACAAAAACGCCGGCATTTCTTTTCTCAAATCCTCTTGCTCTTTTCTCTAGCCAGCTTGCAGCACTGCTCTGTCCAACTTGCCATGAAACGACATGCCATACATGTATTATCCCTGTCCATTTCGGGCTGGAGCCCTGCAACCACTGATAGCATATATCTTTACCCAGATCATCTGCTAAAATGGATGGCGCTGTAAATGTAAATACTATAAGCAATAGAGCAATAATCTTCCTAAAATGTCTTTTCAAAAGACTTACCTCCATATAAGCGTATACATCTATATATATTGGTATTTTGAAAGCATTATTCCCCCGATAGATACAAAAAAAGCGCTTGTACGCGCTTTATTCTCCCATATACTGGGCAAGTTTCTGATCGAATTCCAGTGCGGTATGAAATCCCATTTTTTTAAGCCGTATGTTCCTTGAAGCTACTTCCATTATTATAGCCAAGTTACGACCCGGCCTAACCGGCATAAGGACTTTCGGAAGATCGACTCCTAAAATAGATACGTAATGATCATCTATACCTATCCTATCATATTCTTTCGATTCATCCCAATCTTCCATTTCTATTACAACATCTATAGATTTTTCAAGTATTACAGAACCAACGCCGTATAACTTCTGCACATCGATTATACCAAGCCCTCTTATCTCCATCAAAAACCTTGTAAGCTCGGGAGAAGTGCCTATAAGCGTTTTTTCATCAATCTTCTTTATCTCTACAGCATCATCAGCAACGAGCCTATGCCCTCTTTTTACAAGTTCTAACGCCGTTTCGCTTTTTCCTATTGATGATTCTCCTACAATGAACATGCCTACACCGTCAACGTCCATAAGCACTCCATGTCTTGTTATGCTGGGCGCAAGTAGTTTATTTACGTATACTATAACCTCCTGTACTATCTTGGTCGTAACTCCGGGAGTAGTAAAAACAGGTACTTGATGTTTTTCAGCCTGTTCCATCAGTTCAGGCGGCGGCTCGTATCCTCTTGTTATTATTATGCAGGGCACATCATATGAAAAGAATGTTTTCATTCTGTCTTTCCTGAATTCTTCATCCACTTCTCTCCAGAATAGCATTTCCGTATTACCCAATATCTGTACCCTTTCATAAGCAAAACGTTTAAAGAATCCTGCCAGTTGAAGTCCAGGTCTGTTTATATCTGAATTGACTAAATTGACATTGCCTGTGCCTCTATAATACAAGGTAAGCTCAAGGTCCTCTGCAAATTTACCTACAGAAACGATCATAATCATTCGCCCCTTTTTATGTATTTTTCTATAACTTCTGCAATAGCATTGTCTTTATTGCTGGGTGCTATATAATCTGCTTTTTCCTTCAGCGCATCTACTGCGTTTGAAACCGCTACCCCTACTCCTGCCACCTCTATCATAGATATATCGATAGGTCCGTCACCTATTGCAATCGTTTCCTCTTTTTTGATACCGAGCATATCTATAAGCCTTAAAAGAGCACTGCCTTTTGTTGCATCCATATCAGTTATCTCAATGTACGTTGGCTTTGAAATAGTTATATGGCAGTAGTTTGAGAGCATATTATAAAAATCGTTATATATCTTTTCTACACTATCTTTTTCTACTGCGATAAGCATCTTTCCTACTCCGCTGGTCAAAGAATATAAATCTTTTATATATTCTCCTCTGTTTTTGGTTATTTTAGAATATATTTCGTGATTTTCGCATTCGATATTGTAATAATACGAGTAGCCTTTATATACATTGCAGTACAAGTTATTATTAATTATATAATCATACGCTTTCTTTACAATATTTTCTTTGAGATATTTATGTCCTATTATTTCTCCGTCTTTTTTTATTATCTGGGCTCCGCCTAAAACAACACCATAATCGCCTATATTAAGAGTATCCCAAAATTTATATAACGCTTGATATTCTCTGCCTGTTACTATCGCTATTTCAACACCTGTTTCTTTTGCTTTTTCAAGCGCCTGCCTGTTTTCTTTTGAAACAGTGAGATCATCTGATAAAAGTGTGTCGTCAAAATCTGTCGCCAATAATTTATATTTCAATTTTCTGTCCCTTCTGCTTTTTCTTTCCTATAATGCTCATAGACTGCTTCTGCAGCTTTTTTATTCATGCCTGATGCTTCAAGCAGTTCTTCTATAGTTGCATTTTTTATATGATCTATGGTTCTAAAATGCCTTAATAACGCCTGAGCTCTTTTTTTACCTATTCCCTCTATATCTTCAAGCTGTGATGTCAGATACCTCTTTTTACGTAGTGATTTATGATAAGTAATAGCAAATCTATGCGCTTCATCTCTAACGCGCTGAAGAACATGCAGCGCAGGATCATGTTTATCAAGCACGATAGGCTCTTCATTGCCTGGCAGATATATTTCTTCAAGTCTTTTTGCAAGGCCAAGCATCGGCCAATCCAGTCCAAAGCTCTTCATCTGCTCATATGCAAAGGAGAGCTGTATCTTGCCGCCGTCTATAAGTATCAAATCAGGCGCAGTAGAAAACCCGGTACTGTTATCTATAAATCTTTTGAAGCGTCTTTCCGTGACTTCAGCCATACTTTCAAAGTCATTTGGTCCTTTAACCGTCTTTATTTTAAAACGTCTGTAGTCTTTATTAAGCGGGCGGCCATCCTGAAGGACCACCATTGATGCTACAGAATCTGTGCCTTGAATATTTGATATATCATAAGCTTCTATGCGTCTTGGCGGAGCATCTAATCCAATAGCTTTTGCAAGCGAAATAAGTGCTCCTTCGTGTCTTTCCCATTCGGCTCTTTTTTTCATTGTCAGTTTAGTGATCGCCTGCTCGGCATTTTTTTCAGCCATCTGCACAAGATCTTTGTTCTTGCCTCTCTGCGGCGTCTTGATATGCACTTTTTTACCCCGTTTGTTACCCAGCCATTCACCCAACGCTTCTTTGTTTTTAATGTCATGCTGCACTATTATTTCGGCAGGTACAAACGGAACATCCTGATAATACTGCTCCAAAAAGCTTTGCATTATCTCAGAAGGATCGTCCTTAACATCCGCTTGCATTTGATAGTGCTCCGTACCTACTATCCTGCCTCCACGCATGAACATACCTTGTATCATCGTATCGCTTCCCATTTGAGAAAGGGCAAATATGTCCTTATCTTCAAGCGATGTGCTGGTAGCTTTCTGCTTCTCTATTACTTTTCTTACGGCAAACAACCTGTCCCTCAGCATAGCAGCTTTTTCAAAATTCATATTGTCAGATGCCTCTTGCATTTGTTCTTCAAGCTGTTTTTCTATCCCTGTTTCTTTCCCCTGCAGAAAATCTATTACATTTTCTATAGCCTTTCTGTAGTCTTCTTTAGAAACATTACCTGTGCAAGGACCTATGCAGTGGCCAGTGTAATAATTAAGGCAAGGTCTTTCATGCTTCTCAATAGCCTTTTTTATGTCTTTTTTGCATGTGCGGATAGGAAAATTCGCTTCGACTGCCTCCAAAGCTTCGTTTAAAGCAGAAGAAGCGATAAACGGCCCTAAATAGACCGCATTATCGTCTTCTTGTTTCCTAACGACATCCACCCTCGGGTAATCATCGCTTGTATCTATTCTTACATAAGGAAAATGTTTATCATCCTTAAGCAATATATTATATCTGGGAGAATATTTTTTTATAAGATTGCACTCAAGTATAAGTGCCTCGATCTCGTTATCGGTAAGTATATAATCGAATGTAGCTATATGCGAAACCATAGCAATCACTTTTGCCTCATGGTTCCTATGCGACCTAAAATACTGTCTGACCCTGTTTTTTAAAGAAATAGCTTTACCAACATAAATAACTTCACCATCAGCATTTTTCATTATATATACACCTGGCGAATCAGGCAGACTTTTTATGAGTGTTTCTAAATGTTCTTTTCTGTTTTGTTTTTCTCTTAATTCGTCCATATATACTTCTTACCTAATTAATATCCTAAAGCCATTGCTTTGACAAATGCTTTTTTAGCTACCGGAGCAGCCTTAGAGCCGCCTGTGCCTGCATTCTCAAGTACTACAGCTATTGCAAGAGGATGCTGGTCATCATTGATAAATGCAACAAACCATGCATGTGTTTTTGTATTGCCGCTTGAATCGACTTCAGCTGTACCTGTTTTCCCTCCGATCTTATATCCCGAAATTGCACAACTTGTGCCTGTGCCTGAGCTAATAACACCATACATGAGTGTTTTCATTTTAAATGCTTCCTGTCTTTCCATTATCGTAGCATATGCGCTGCTCTTCAAAGTTCTCAGTACCTGGCCGGATGAGTTAGTTGATTTAAGGAAAAGTTTAGGCTCCATCATGACTCCGTCATTAGCTATCCCGCTTACAATCATAGCCATATGCAAAGGCGAAACAGTATCTTTATACTGTCCGATTGCTGACCATGCAAGATCGCCGGCTTGATCTGAATAAACATAGCTGCTCTTTGCCATAACAAAATCAGAAAAGCTGAAATCAGTATTGAACTTTAATCTTTCTGCCGTTTCAAGAAGGTTCTTGCCGCCTATATCCTGAGCTATCTGCCCAAAAAACGTATTGCATGACTCAGCAAATGCTTCCGCCAAATCAAGAGATCCGAATGCTTCTCCTCCGTAATTTGTTACTTTAACACCGCCTATTATTATGTTGTTTGCACCCGAATACGTTATTGTATCAACATTGCTGACATACCTTAGAGCAGCCGTTGCAGTAATTATTTTAAATACGGAACCCGGTGTATATCTGCCAAGCGTAGCCCTATTTACAAGCTGCGATCCACTCGAATCTGAGCTTTCATCGTCGGTTAGATATTTGGAGATATTATTCGCATCAAATCCAGGTTTTGAAACTAAGGCATACACTTCGCCTGTTTTATAGTTCATCAGGACTACAGCTCCGCTATAATTACCCATTGCCTCATAAATATATTGATTCAGTTTTGAATCTATTGTCAGCGTAACGTCGTTGCCTCTTTTATCTTCATTTTCTCTTATTTGAGTTATTATACTGACAGAATTATTATAGTCAAGTCCCAGAAGATCCATAGAGAAGAGTGTTTCAGCCCCAGAAGCAACAGCGCCGCTGCTGTCTCCAATTGCATGCGAGTTTGCAAGCCTGAATTCTTCGCTGCCTTCATATACTCTGTCTCCGTCTTTATCCGTAGTTGCAAGCACTACTCCGTTTCTGTCAAGTATATTACCTGGAGTTATACTGTTTTTAGCAATTGCAATTTTATTGTTATAAGATGAAGCCAGCCACTTAGATCCGTTTAATGTTATGGTGTAAGCAAAATAGCCCATCATATAAAGATAAGCAGCTACAATAGTAAATATCATTATTTTCATATTAAGGCGCATTCTTTTATTCGGATCGCTGCCTTTTGTTTTTTTCTTAATCCGCATTTGAAGACACCTCCGCCAATTTTGCTATACGCCTATCTCCATTTTGGATAGCTATAGCTTCGAGTATGCCCATAAGCAGCATACAGCCCATCATAGACGAGCCGCCATAACTCATAAACGGCAATGTTACACCCGTTAGAGGTATAAGTTTTATAACGCCTCCGAGTATGATGAAACTTTGCAGCGTTATAAGCGTTGTGCAGCCAAAAGCTACTAAGGAATAAAATTTATTTTCACTGTTTACTGCAATAAGCGAACCTCTGACAATAAAGACAAGATAGAAGCACATTATTATTATTCCGATTATTATTCCGAATTCTTCACATACTGCTGCAAAAATATAGTCAGAATAATATACCGGCACTGTCTGCGGAGAACCTAATCCAAGCCCAGTACCAAAGAGTCCGCCCGTAGCCATCGAAATAAGACCTTGTACAATCTGATATCCTTTGCCGCTGTACTGCGACCACGGATCAAGCCATACTTCCACACGTGTGCGGACATGATCGAACAAATAATACGAGGCCACAGCTCCTCCCGTTCCTACGCCAAGCATCCCCAAAGAAACAAATACGTTCCCTGTAGCTACAAAATACATTACAAAGAAAGTGCCTGCGAACAGCAGCGCTGCGCCGAGATCTTTCTGCAGAACCAGCATGCCTATACAAAATGCTGCATAGAAGCACATTATTAAGAAGTTTTTCTTTGATACTTTTGCTTCCTGCAGTATAAACGCAATGATGAACACAAACATGATCTTAACAAATTCGCTTGGTTGGAACGAGAGGATCCCTATCTTAAACCAGTTTTTTGCACCGTTTATCGTTTTGCCAAATACAAGAGATGAAACTAAAAGCAGTATGGATAAAATTATTATTGGATAAAAAAACTTTTTCCAATTTTTAAATTTCATAAAAAATATAAGAGCACACACCATCAGTATCATGCCTGCTCCAAGCCAAATAAGCTGTTTATACGCAAGCTCTGGGTTTACTCTGTATTGCATTATAATACCAATAGCGGCAAGTACGTTTGCAGTAATTAGTATGTATCTATCCAGATTTTCAAAAAAGTGTGTCAAAGCTATATACTGCACAAGTAGCAGTGTTACCATCGCTACACCTACTGCCAATGCCATATAATCAAATGGAGTTGTCATAAATCCAATGAGAACAAATGCAGATAATTCAAACAGTATTATCACATATAGCAGAGAGATAGCACTAGGCCTTTTTAGAATGTTCATTTCTCTGCCTCCTTATAATAAACTTGACCATTGTCCCGGAGAAAACCACATTATCATTATCATTCAAAAGAGTAAAGCCTTCAGATTCTTCTCCGTTAACAAAAACAAGGCTGCGTCTCTTATGTTCTAAAATCCAGTCCGAATCTTTTTTATATATTTTTGCATGTTTCTTTCTCATAGTTCTATCGGGTATAGTAATGTCGCATTCTATAGACTTCCCTATCGTATTGAATTGATTTAGCCCAAAAACAAGCCCCAATAGATCAGGATCGTCTGCATCGACTACTTTTAGATAGGCAAGGTAGGAATGTTCTCCTTCAAGGCGCATTCTTCTGTCTATTTTATATTCTTCAAGTGAATTTTGTACTATACGCAACAATATATAAGCAATTAGAAGTACAAACCAATATCGTGCCATTTGAGACACAACTTCATATATTTGCGGATTCACGTTATTCTCCTAACCTCTATGTTTTTCATAATAATATCACAATTAAAAAATATAAACAAACCTCATACTTTACTAAATTATTAACAATGTTTTAAATATATTTTATAATCGATTTTCTTTTATGTTATTCACACAAAATTCTAACATTACATAAATTAGAGTAGAAACAAATTAAGGAGGTTACTTCAAAATGGCAAACATGATTAACGGCATAATGGGCGGTACAGATAATAGCATACTCTTTTTCTTTTTGTTGCTAGTAGTACTATTTTGTAACTGTGGTGCATTTGATGACGATGGCGATTCGTTGCTATTCTTCTTCTTACTACTTATAGTAATTCTTTGCAATTGCTGTGGGAACGAATGCTAATAATTGCAAGTAATATAAAAAAGGAGGAGTCACAACCTCCTTTTTTATATTACTTATTATTTTAATATTACCGAACGCAAATGGCTTTTTGAATAATAACTAATAATCTTTGTAAATGTATAATCATAAAGTAAAAATGCAGGCTGCAATACCACAAACAGAACCCAGATAGGAAAACTATCTGCAACCTGTGCAAGGAAGGCGCTAAAAACAGTAATTCCGAAGTAAAAAATGATATTGCAATGAACAAGTTTTATCAGATATTCGATAGGTTTTAATTTAATATTTTTCTCCAAAAGCCCTTTAAGTATCGCATAATAGCCAAAATAAAACAGATATGGAAAGACTGGCATTTTATTTGGCAAAATTATAGCACATAAAAGTACCGTCCCGGCATACGTTAAAAGCGCTGATTTATTCCCGCCTTCTATAACAAAAAGCGCAGGAATAAAAGATGCAATACAGTAAACTAAAATATCTATCCCAGGAAGTATGCTCGCCAGCATCAAAAGGAATGCACCTAATCCTATGGCAACACTGCAGACCGCTATAAGCCTGGCTCCTGTTTCTTTCATTTTTAACTCCATACTTTTAGCACCTGAAACACAGACTATTCAAACATAAATTCAAGCAAAGCATTGAAGTGCACCAATTGCACATTTCATCCGAATTGCCCGATCTATATGGATTCCCGCTATAATTAGTATATACACCGCTTACGCTTTGATAAGCCTGGTTATATTCTGGATTATTAGGCTCCATTTGCACTGCTCTTTGAAAATGATTTTTTGCATTATCATAGTATCCTCGTCTTAAAGCGAGTATACCAGATAAGTATTCCCATTCTGCGTTTCTTTCACTCACCTGTACGCTGTCTAACAACTGCTCGGCTCTTGCAAGCTGATTAACCGCAAGTAAATTGCGTACTTGCTGATATATGCTAGCATTAGATCCCCTATATGTATAAGAGCCGGAATTATAACTGTTATTATAACCGCTGCCTGAGTAACCGGATGATTTTCTCTGTCTGTTTATAGTATCATATGCTTCGTTTATTTCTTTTAATTTTTCCTGTGCCAGTTCTTTGAGTGGATTATCGACATACTTATCCGGATGATATTTTTTAACGAGTTCTATATAAGCACTTTTTACCTCTTCGTCAGAAGCAGACTGCGATACTCCCAAAACTTTATATGGATCCATCTATGCATCTCCTTTTGATGATTGTGTCCATGATGCCAACTGTGCCATCATATATAATGTTTCTTAGTATACCCTGATTTTTTTTAACAGGCAATAGCTCAAAGGCTTTTGAAGCCTCATTCAAGCTCATAGCAAGATTATACTGGACTTGCTCCTTTATTTCTACCACAATATTTTTTGCTTCCTCATTTTTATGCTTTAAAAGGAAAACATTGTAGTTATTTTTTTCTTCGTCTTTAATGATATCATCTAGCGCATCAAGAATATATATATACTTTCCTATATTGTAGAAAAGCCATTTTAATTGCAACTCAAATTTATCAGCACCTGGGGCGCTTATAGCAATTCCTTCCATAACAGAAGCAAACGCATCCGATACCATATCAATATCATCGCATTTTTCTTCTTCCAATTTTTTTAATTTATTGAGCGATTGTTCTATAAGCTTCGCAGCTTTCGGGCTGTTCTTTTTTGCTTTATTATAATAAACTTTAAGACCCGCACTGCCTATTTTTGATAGCAGATTTCCCTCATCTTCGCTGTTATCTTTTAGTTTATAATACGTTAAAAGCACATTTATATCTGCTGCATAAGAAATATAAACGTCATCTTTAATAACAGTGAGCTTTCTTGTCGGATGAAAAGCGCAGTAAGAAGCCTTTGAGTCGTTTTCCCCCTCATTTAGCGACGAAAGAAGCAATGCTAAAAAAGTGCAGTCATTACTGAGTGCGTTTTTCATCAATATACTGTATCTTTGCCCAAGCACTTTGCATAATCCGCAATAGTATGCTTTATATACGTCGTATTCTTTTACTTTTAATTCTTTAGTATTAGGCGCTATATAACCAAACATGTTTGTTCCTTATCTAATGGTAATAGTTTTTCTCATTTATCACATTCTCACACTTATCAAAGCACTTACATAATATATAATGTCAAACAAATAAAAAGGAGGTCGTTATTGTGAGTTATAAAGATAACGACGATGTAGAGGTAAATATCTTTATGGATGATCCTGTCATTCAGTCTGACACAAATGTTGAAGGTGATATAGAAATAAATGTTGACGCTGAAACAGAGTCAGTAAACGTATTTGACCCTGATTACAATATACCACAATACGCTGATAATTACTATTATCCAAACCAACTTGCTCAGGCATATGTAATCCCTCAGATTTATAAAGGAGGCTATACACCAAAGGAAGCTTTGCAGAAAGGCACTTACTTCTCTGAGTTGTATAAGCCATACAAATGGTAAATAGGAGGCGGCAATATGTTAAATAGATATAATAATAGAAATAAATCGTGTAAGAAAAAAAGTTATGGAATGTATGAAAAGTCATGTTGCGATTGGGACTTCATGGAAATGGATCCCTGCAAGATGGATCCTTGTAAGATGGATCCCTGCAAAGCGCCTAAAAAGTGCCCTAGTAAAGCAAAATTAATCACGATGATACAAGAAGTGCAATTTGTATGCATAGAACTCAATCTATTCCTTGATACTCATCCGCAGGATGCCCGCGCTCTGCGTGATTTTAACAGCTACAGTAAGCAACTGAAGGAATTGATTGAAATGTACGAATGTAATTATGGACCACTATTTAATTTTGGTATTTCACAAAATCCTGGAAAATGGCAGTGGATCGATCCGCTGTGGCCATGGCAAATATAATATTTAGGAGGTAAGATTATGTGGATTTATGAAAAACAATTAGAATACCCCGTAAGAATAACCAAGCCTAATGTCCGCATGGCCAAAATACTTCTTGCACAGTATGGTGGACCTTTTTGCTTATAAGTATAAAAAAGGCCTTAGCCTTTTTTATGAAAGAAGCGCATGCCATGTCTTCACGCCTACGATGCCGTCTGCTCCTAAGCCGCTTTTCTTTTGAAATGAAATTACAGCCGCCTCTGTAAGCTTTCCGAATATCCCGTCTTCTTCTAAACTATATTTTCTTTTGTCAAGCAGCCTCTCAAGCATCTTTACATATTCTCCAGTGCTTCCTTTTTTTATCTGAGGCAATTTGAATTCAGCTACATCTTCATTTAAATGCGCATATGTATTACTATCCAAGCAGCCAGTTTCACTTAAGCTTTTCGCTTTTTGATATGCAATAAGTGCAGCCTTCGTTTTAACTCCAAATATACCGTCTATATATCCTAAATCGTATTTAAGCGCAACCAATTTACTTTGCATTGCAGATACATTATTTCCTATGTCGCCTTCTTTTAAAAGAGCTTCTTCGCAGCTCTGCTTTTCAGTACTATTTTTATCAATATTTTCATTAGCCGCATTTATTATTTCAGATAAAGGATAATTCTTTCCAGGACAGCTCGTTGCCTCCAATTCTTTATGTCCTACTATCTTGCTTATGCTCGGATAGTATTCTTTTACCTCTCTTACAAGTTTTATTATGTTTTCTTTTTGCGCTTTAGTCATTGTATCTGTTTCCATATTGCCTATGGCACATATGCCAATGCTTATTTCATTATATCCTTTGCAGTGTGCTCCTACATAATCAATGCCTCTGCCCCAATACATATTTCCGTTCTTATCTACAAGAAGATTATACCCTACACCTATCCAGCCTTTGCCTAAATGGTATGCATGTATCTGCTCTACAGTTTGATCTGCGCTTGCTCCGCTGTGATGAAGCACTATATATTGCACTTGTTTTGTCAACTTTTTCCTTGCGCCATTGAACTCTAACTTTTTATCTATAGTATTTTCAAACATACCTCTTCTCCTTACTCATTTATCCTATATGCTTCTTCGTCCAAGCTTTCCTTATAACGTTCCCAGCAAGAGTAGCAACGGATTTTAAAGCCGTCATCAAAATAGATTGCTCCTTTTGTTATTTCCTTTTCGCAGAAATCGCAATATATCGGGCCATCATAATTAAAGCCATCGAGTATGCCATTTCCTGTCTCTGTGTTCAATGCCATGTTTACTCCTCCTGTGTATCTATTATTCGCTCTTTTTCATCCGTCTGCTCATCTTCTTTAGTTGTTATATCTTTAGAATGTGCCAGCAGAGATTTCAGTGCTTTCTTCTGCAATGCATTTGCAAGCTCAGCTTTTTCTTTCTCGTCAAGCAATTCAAGATCTTTTTTCGTATCGCCTGTCTTAACAAAACATGTAATTATCTTCATAAAATTCACCCGCTACATGTTATGCGGTTTTACGAATTAGTAGAATAAAGCTTTATCTGTTTTCATTATACCTGACCTTAAATGCCAACTGATTTTTATATGTCTTTCAAAACGCTATTATGTTACTTGCATCTATAGAATATATTTATCTAAGGGGTGGAAAAATGAAAGCAGCTTTATATATAAGGGTTTCTACGGAAGATCAGACGGAGTATTCACCGGCAGCGCAGAAAAACGCGCTATTAGATTACGCACAAAAAAACGGATACATCGTATTAGAAGAAAATATATACATAGACGAAGGCATATCCGGAAGAAAAGCTGATGTGCGTCCTGCATTTATGAAAATGATAAAAGATGCAAAAAGAAATAGACCTTTTGATGTGATACTTGTACATAGATTTGACAGATTCGCAAGGAACAGAGAAGATTCCGTAATTTATAAGTCTATTCTAAAAAAGGAATGTGACATAAAAGTTGTTTCGATAACCGAGCAGCTCGAAGACGATAAGTTTGCGGTAATACTTGAAGCAATGCTGGAAGCGATGGCTGAATACTATTCGCTTAATTTATCGGATGAAGTATTAAAAGGAATGTACGAATGCGCCAAAAGAGGAGGATATCAAGCCAGAGCACCCTTTGGATATAAAATGAGCAATAAAGTTCTTATAATAGACGAAGCAAAAAAAGATGTGATTAAATATATATTCAAAGCATATTTAAACGGAGAAAAGCCCAGTGGCATTGCTGATTACCTTAATAAAATGGGAATTACGACTTCAACCGGATTAGCTTTTAAAAAAAGATCAGTGCAATATATACTTTCTAATCCTACCTATGCAGGTTACATATCGTTCAATTCAAAAAAAGGAAATAATATTTTAGTGCAGGGTATTCACGAAAACTTGATAGATAAAAAAACGTTTGCCCTAGTAAAAGAAAAGCTTTCAAAAGATATCAAAATAAAGTCAAGAGCTTCAAAGCATAATAAGCACTTTTTATCCGGTTTGATATATTGCTCTGCATGCAATAGCCCGCTTACTTATAATGATGCTGATTGTCCCTTTTTTCAATGCACCCTATATAAGAAAAACATGTGCTCATCGCATTACATACCTGCCGTTTCTATAGAAAAAGCTGTTTTGGAGGCGTTAACAATCCTGTTTTCATATGCGGATATGCCCTCATTTATAGAAACTCCAGATACTTCATTATATGAAAATCAGATAAAAAACACAAATGAAGCTCTGGAAAGAGCCAGGATCGCATATTTAAATCAACTTGATACGTTTGAACAATATGAATCTTCAAAAACAGAACTGACAAAAAGACTTGAATTCTTGTATAAACAGCTGAACTTTAAAAAACACATAAAACCTATACACATAAACGATATCTTACAGTCGGCAGATAAAGAAACGTTACATATAATCGCTCAAAGCGTAATAGAAAAGATAATATATGATAAAAATACCCATAGTGCGCAAATAACGCTTATCTCTATACATTAATGCAAAAAGGTGGACCTGATAGTGAGTTAGGCGCTGCAACTAGATACCTTAGCCAGCGTTATTCTATGCCGACCGATGAAACAAGAGCGCTGCTTACTGATATAGGTACAGAAGAATCTGCTCGTTGTTATTATCCATTTACATAAAAAAGCCTGCATCCGTTTGGATGCAGGTATTTGCATAAAATCCAGGTACATTATTTTATAACATATATTTCAGCCAGCTCATAAGCACGTTTTAATATATTCTGTCCTATACCAGCAAGTTCAGGTACTTTATATCTGCCGTTTACAGGCTGATAATGATAAATTCCCAGTTCACTGTTAGGATCGGTAAGTGCATTCCTATGATACTCATGTATCAGGAATTTTGGTATAGCTATTTCAAGATGTAAAGCTGCAGCCGTTACTATCGGGCTACCTCAGACATGTCCTGCACTGCTATATCATGTGTCATATCGCTTATCTTTTCGCTTTGCTGAGTCCTCCGAATGTTCCAAAATCAGGCTGTATGACATCTACGCTCGTGTCTGCTGTTATTTCCCTGCAGCCACATCATGAGTATAATTTTTCTCCACCGGCAAGCGGTATATTTGCTATTTCTTTTATGTTCCTAGCCAGTTTCAAATTCGAAAGCGTATTTGGTTCTTCATAATACATTATATTATAGAATTAAATTTCTTTAGCAAGCTGTATTGCAGTATGTGCATCCGTTGCAGCATTATTTTCTATTATTATATCTACTTTTGGTCCAACAGCGTTTCTTGCTGCTTCCAAGCTTTCAACGCACATATCAATTGAATCTTTTGTCAGCAACCCGCGCAGATCATAGTTTAACATAACACCTTCTCTATTGTACTGGAACAGAGCGACTTTTACAGCATCGTACCCTTCTTTAATAGATTTAAGTGCTGTCTGTAAATACTGCTCCGAGCTGCTTAATGCTCTTAAGTCCGAGTGTATCTGAGCTGAAGTTTTTCCTTCATTTTCCGCCCAAAGTTTATATGCCTTCACACTTAATGCTTTGCCTTTTATTTCCCAAAGAGCTATATCTATGCCACTCATTCTGCCAAAGATGACTGTTCCTCCGCCTTATCCCCGGAACGTTTTTTATCAGTTTATTCCATATAGCACCAATGTCAAAAGGCTCCATATCTGTTATAAAAGGAAGAAAATCTTTGAGCATGCCACAAGCAGCGTTTGCTGCGGTCCCATATGCCATCTCCTACGCCATAAATACCATCATCTGTGTAGATTTTTACGAGCTTTGGCTGCCAAGTTAAAATATGTTTCCTTTTATAGATGAAATCATATCCCTGACTTTACCAATAATATCTCTGTGCTTGTTGTCTTCATCTAAACTTCTCCAACTACTATTTTTTTAGTATTTTGATGTTTTTAGAAAGTGTGCGCCATTGGAAATCCCATGTCTTAATGGGATTATACTATTATGGGTAAGCGTCAATGATAGTTTGTTTATTATTTTAAAACTGTATTCATAATAAATATTAATGAATAAATGCGTAATTTAAGAGTTAGTTCAATGCTTTTATCAGAAAATATATCCAAGCAAATAAAGCAGTTAATACTCGGCGGGACTTTCTCTCTCTGCGAAAAGGTCTCTAATTAACAATAATTAGCTGAGAAATCAAGAGTATGCAGAAATACGATATGCCGAAAAACTGCTTGTCAGCAAAAATATATTGAGAATTGAACGTGGAAAAGGAACGAATGTAAGCACGATGCCAAGCACCGCAGACGATCAGTTTGGCTGACATATATCGATAACAAATGCAACCAGAACATTTTTCAGAAGTCAGAATGATAATTAAACATCAAATAACATATCTGATCACAAAAAGAGCAACTGATGAAGAAACTGAAAGCGTTTGTAAAATAGTTGGTAAAATAGCTGATCATATTATGAACTTGTTTAGGGATTATCTAAAAGATGAAAGCAAAACTGAACTAATCGGTTGATAACAGAAGCTGATATGAGCTTTTATGATAAGATATATCAAATGTGCAAAACCCCCGTTATTAATAAACTTTTCCCTGTAATTTCAAAAGATATATGGATAATATATTCTGCAAGCTATTTTAGAAAAACACCCGTAGATATATAAAATGAATACACACAGAGATATTTATCCTGCTATAAAATAAAAGGATCCGAGAAAAGCACAAAGCACCATGATACTGCATCTTAAAAATCCGCAGACAGTAATGGAAAGATACAGACAGCTCCATTGAAAAAAAGACGTTCAAATCGAACATCTTTTCTGCTCATAAACATTTAAAAAACATATTTACTATATGCTAATGTTTTCGCTAATTCATATACTTCCTTTTCGTTATATTCATCCTTTTTTATTTCGGTTTCATTTATATTCTTTAGCATTTTTTCTGTAAGCACCGAAGTTTTTTTGCTATTAATAAATTCGAAGTACTGTTTTACTATGATATTTATATCAAGGTTATTTTCTGCATATTCTCTCGCTTTTTTGCCATATTCATAAATTTTAGATTTATCCGAAATAAGCTTATCCAATTCATTGAATATTGCTTCTGTTTCCTCAGTCTCCGCTATATTTTCCGGGGATTTAATCTTTATGCAGCATTCATCAGGTATTTCGCCAAAACTGCCGATATCATTAACAATTACGCATTTTCCTTTTGCAAGTATTCTCATCAGACTGCCTGAAGTTTCTCCATTGTATGGGTATCTAAGGTTTAGGCATATATCAGCCGCATCTATATATTTGACGAATTCGTCTATTGGCGTATATCCAGTTACGACTACTTTATCATTTAAATTATTATCTGCTATATAATTATTGAATTCCTGCTCAATTTGAGAATCTAACTTCCCAACAAAAATATATTTAATATTTTTATATTTTCCTACTAATTCATTAAACGCATATAGAATCGGCATTATTCTCTTTGTGCGATGAATATGTCCAAAAGATGCCAATATAATTTCATCTTCCGAGATGCCCATTTCTCTTCTAATAGGATTATTATCGGATATTGGCTCAATATTAGTATAATGAAGAATTGTTTTAACGTTTCGTGCTATATTTTTCTCAAGCAATTTCTTCTTTGCATAATCGCTATGTACTATTATCTTATCTGCATAATTGGTTACAAAGCCATTTGTAGGCATTTCAAATTCTTTTATTTTGGTATGTTGGTTGCGGAGCTTATCTATATATAAATGCACCGTATCCTCAGTATAATCCTCATTTAATAGTTTCTCATAGAGCTTAATATCTTTTTTCTTCGTTGTGTATGCATTTAGTGCACCATGCAGATTATAATCGTGCAATACCACTACACCTTTATATTTTCTAATATATTTAAACATATAAATATGATACTCACTATTTCCCATTTGGTATACTACATTGGAATAGTTATTATATTTAAACTCATTATGATTGAATACTTTTACATTACTTTTAAGGCTGCAGTCTGCCGTATAACCATCATCTATGAAAACATCTATATCAAAATAATTCGAAAGCGCATTTAACATGTCCACGCTATAATCCGAGATGCCTGACTGTATAGGTGGAAGAGGTGAAAACCAAGCTATTTTTTTCTTTGCCATATCTTCTTTAATCGTTTGCTTCTTTTTTAATTTAGAAAGCATTTGAATGCTATCTCTCGCCACATTTTCCCATGTAAAGAGCTTTACTCTTTCGTAGCCTTTACTTATAAGGTCATCAAGATCCGTTTTTGAAAGCGCAGTAGTAAGCCCCCTTGTTATGTCCTCCGTGCTAAATGGATCAACCAATACTGCTGCGCCATCTGCTATCTCGCCCAAGCTTGAGTTATTTGAAGTCAGTACGGCAGTTCCACAAGCCATTGCTTCTACAACAGGCAGACCAAAGCCTTCATATTTTGATGGAAATGCCATAAGTGTTGCAAGATTATATAACAATATAAGATCTTCAAGAGACACAAAGTTTGTAAATACCACCCTGTCTTTGATACCATGTTCTCTTGCAATACCTGTATACATTTCAACTTCATCTTTATTGAGTTTACAGACGATAACCAACTGATGTTCATTAATAAGCTCTTTGGGCATGTTTGAAAATGCAATTATAAGCTCTTTTATGTTTTTTCTGCCATCTCCTCCGCCAGTACACATTACATATTTATCTTTTATGCCAAACTTACTAAATAGTTCCTGTTTTTCTTTTTCATCTATATCTATTTTCTGATAGCATGTTTCTACGCCTGCATAGATTACATCTATTTTATCTTTATCAATACCCAAATAATTAACCAGATCATTCTTTACACTCTGAGAAATAGCTGCAATTCTATCAACTCTTTTTACATTTTCAATGCATTTCATATACCCCTTGTTTGTATTTTTATCAGCTAAATATACATCTTTAAAAATATAAGGGATTATATCATAGACAGTTGCAACAGTATTTACACCCTCAAACCAGCTTAGATCATAAATCAATGTTCCATCAAATGGAGATGATATATGAAATACATCTATGTTATTTTCTTTTATAAAGTTTTTTATGACTTCACCTATCAAATTATGATATGCAGGATTTATAGAAAGAAAATTATCTGTTCCACAGCTAAAATAAACTTCTTTTACATTATCACCATAATTCAATTGCTCTTTCAGACTACAATCATCATATAAATTCAATAGAAAATAATTATTTTCTTTATCTTGTTCAAATATTTTTTTGAACTGACTTATGTTATAATTTCCTATTCCTCTGTTCTTTGACATGCGTCCTAACATAGCCAGAGTATCAACTGCAATATTCATTTTATTCCCTTCCTGATTCCTTTATCGTAAATTAAATATTATCAACAAAAATTGAGTTAATGCCTGTAAAAGCATATTCGCGATAACCCTTCTGCTCCATAAATTCGATTATACTGCGATCTTTTTCTCCAATAACAAGAGAAGTCTCATATGGGATCATCTCAGCGATTATGATTTTGGGCCGATAAGATTTAAAATCTATTGACTTAAGTACTCTAAAATCATTCCCTTCAATATCAATTGATAAAATAACAGGAGACTGATCTTTAAAATATTTTTCAAGCACTTCGTTTAATGTTATCGTCTCAACTTGTACTTTTTCTTTTATGCTAATATTTGGATTTGTTTTGCAGAATTGCTCTGCTTTGCTATAATCAGAAGTAGACAAACCGTCTCCGCTCAATATATAGAAATCGACCATTTTCCCTGAAGTAGTATCAATGCATTTATTAAGTATACAATCTCTGCTGCGATAAAGGCTCAATTCAGGTATTAGTTTAGGATTGGCTTCCACAAGCACACCTTTTGCCCCACTGCGATAAAAGAAATAAGTATTGCTCATATCTTTTGCATGGTTTGCACCAATGTCTAAATAAGAGCATTGCGCAAAATCTATGCCTAATGCATTTGCTATATATGCAATAATACTGTCTTCGCCCGACTGTGAATACGTCTTTTTATCAAATAGATTAAGTTCTCCTGTTTTTAATATTCCTAAATCTTTCAGATCCTTTGTTATGTCTTCATAGTTTGATATTTTTTCATTAATCAATTGCTGTATGGTTTCAGCTTGTTTTAATTTCTCTTCATACGTTTTGATTTTTTCATCTGCTGATTTTTGCATCTCTTCTAACTGATCCAATTTTTCTTCCAGCTGTTTTATCGTTTTGCTATCTGCTGCCTGTATTTTTGCAAGATTGTATGCAGCATTATTAAATTCAGTCTGTCTCTCGTAAATAGGCTGTATATACCACCTAATAAGTTTACGCATCACTCTCTTAGAAAATTTAGCTATTGGCCCGAGTATTTTTCTTTCCGATGTGATATCAGTGCAGGCATAACATTCGCTATTTTTAGCCATTTTCTTTATATACGCAAGCATGTCGCCTTTAATATCAAGTCCTTCTAAAGATAGAAAATCATCATCATCTGAGTTTAGCAACTTATTAAATATAACATCAACTTCCACGGAATTTTTTTGTTCCATCTGTCTTTAAAGCCCCCAACTTGAATCTTAATTATTCTAATTATTAACAAATAACAGAAAAAAGAAACTAATTTCACTTTTTAATTGTTTAACTATAAATTTCATACATTTTTATAATTATATAAAATTATCTGTAATATTTCAATCACATTGGCCTGCTTGCGTCCAATAGCACATCTGCGGCCGTTTAATTGAAAGCAATATATGTGTTTTAATTATAACACTTACTTGTAAATGCTTGTCCGATAATAGGACAAACTATAGGTGCATCCAGCTTATTTATTAACTGAATTTAAGCAAAGGTTTTTGAAAGATCTTTGAAAATTATCATAATTCTTTTTAATTGCTTCTGTTGTGTAATCTTTATAAGCGGAATCAGCTATCTTAATTATTGTTCCGTTTTCAAGTCTGTATGTTTTCACTATAACATCTTCAGAAAATCCAATATTGTCTTTTCTCACCGTCTCACCTGCTTTTTTACTAATTTGTCATAACTTAATATGAGTAGGCACTATATTTATATATGAGGTGTCCTATGGAAAAATACTGTTTATACCTAAGAAAATCAAGAGCAGACATAGAAGCTGAAGCAAGAGGAGAAGGTGAAACATTGGCTCGTCATGAATCAGCTTTATTATCTCTTGCCAAAAGCCAGAACATACCAATAACATCAATCTATAAAGAAATTGTCTCAGGTGAAAACATCTCTGCGCGCCCTGTGATGCAGATGCTGCTTAATGAAGTAGAAGAAGGCAAATGGTCTGGAGTGCTTGTCATGGAAGTAGAAAGACTTGCACGTGGCGACACTATAGATCAAGGCATCGTTGCAAGAGCATTCAGTTTCTCACACACAAAAATAATTACACCTATTAAAACGTACGATCCGGACAACGAATATGATGAAGAGTACTTTGAATTCGGTTTGTTCATGAGCCGAAGAGAATATAAAACAATAAACAGAAGGCTTCAGCGCGGCAGAAAGGCTTCTTCTGAAGAGGGCAAGTTCATAGGCAGCATAGCTCCGTACGGTTATATAAGGACAAAATTAAAAGGACAAAAAGGCTATACACTCCTGCCTGATTCCAAGACAGCTCCTATTGTAAAGCTTATATTTAAATTATATGCTAGCGGTGATCCACAGACTGATGGTACAATCAGGAAATTAAGTTTTTCAAAACTTGCCAAAAAGCTTGATGATATGGGTATAAAGCCTGCCCGTTCAAACCTTTGGAGCGTCTCTACGCTTCAGTCTATGCTGAAAAACCCAGTTTATATAGGAAAAATACGTTCTATGGAAAGACCGCTAAAAAAAATCGTTGTAAACGGCAGCATCAAAACGCAAAGGCCAACAAATCCAAATAGTACAGTTTTTGATGGTTTACATGAACCTATAATTAGCAAAGAAACGTGGGATAATGTTCAAAAGCTCCTGTATTCTCAAAAGCCAATAAAAATAAAGAGCAACAAGCTTAAAAATCCGCTGGCAGGTCTCATCATTTGCAGCAGGTGTGGCAAACTTATGGTCAGAAAGCCATATTATAAGAGCGGTAATCAAATGATCATATGTACTTCAAAAGGATGCTCTAATGTGGGAGCAAACCTTTCAGATGTAGAAAAGGGAATTCTAGAAAGCCTTAGCTTATGGCTTTCGAGCTACAAGTTTTGCAATTCGCATAACGCTTGCATAAAACAAAACAAATATGACTCAGAGCTTGTTGAAAATATCATGAATTTAGAAAAAGATATTGAAGTCATAGATAAACAGATGGCAAATATACATGATTTTTTAGAACAGAATATCTATACACCTCAAGAGTTTCAAAAAAGAAAATCAGTTTTGTCTAAAAAAAGAGAATTGAAACTCAAAACAATAATCAGTCTGAAAGAAGAATTAAAAAGCTTGAGATCATATGAAAAACAGCCGATTAACATTGACCCTAGAATAGATAATATGAAAAACAGTTATTATGACTGTGCTTCTATCGAAGCTAAGCATGATTTTTTATGCAGTATCATAGATAAAATAATCTATACAAAAAATAAAAGAGGCGCACCTTTTGAGCTGATCTTATACCCAAAGCTGCCTGATGACCAATCTGTTTTTATGGATATCAATAATGAACAGAAGAATTAGCACATTGGGAAATACTCGGTGCTATGATAAGACAGTGTTTAAAAAACGCTCCCATCTCTGCTATCAAAGCTGCAGGTATGGAAGCATATTATGTAGACCATGACTGCGGAGTATACCCATGCAGCTCCGCTGGTGTTCCCTTCTCAACTGCTGCTTTACAAGTTAAAGGCGATCCTATCGCCGACCTTACGGAAGATATGGCTGCTGAACAAAAAGCAAGAGCAACATACGAGCATATACTTAATCTCGCAGATGATCCAGCTATAAAGGACCCTATCCGTTTCCTTCGTGAAAGAGAAGTCGTTCACTTTCAGCGGTTCGGCGAAGCTTTAGATAAAGTTCAAGCTATGATGGACAATAAAAAAAACCGCAAATAACGGCAGCAGATTATATAGATAAAAAAGGCGCTTAATTGCGCTCTTTTTTGTTTTCACTTTTTAAAGACTGTCATTTTTATTATCAAATGCTGGTATAGAACCATATGCAGTTAAACCCAAACAATATTATCGACAGCACTAATATAATCAATACTATTTTTGCAATATACTCATGTTTCTGTCTTACTACATCATAAGCTAGTCCGATGAATCCAGCACCCGTCAATACGGTTATAACTATATATCTAAAATCCATCGTACAACCGAATGGATAATTGATATTAAATACAAAAAAAGATGTAACCTGCATCACCCAAACAAGCAAAAGCAGCCATTTAGAAAATCTTTTTTCAGAGTCTTTGGCGTTTAACATAACGTAAATCATTGAAATAAGTGAAATGGCTATTAGAATAATATTCGCTATCATGAATAACTTGGCCTGCATTTCATAGTCGTTAAAACGCCACTCACCAAAAAGAGAAGATTTAAGCGTATAAAGGTATATATTATAATCCCCCGTAACATCAGGGAAAATATTTGCAAACAAATTTTGAAGCGGTAATGACAAAAACCTTTGTGTTATGCTGTAGTTACCGCAATAAAGATCTGTATATTTCGAAATTTGATTCACATATCCGATAGGCTGTTTAAATAGTATAAGATTACGCAAGCTGTACCACATGCCAAGCGGAATGGAAACTGCGCCAAAAATAAAATACTGCATCAATAGGTCATCTAAATATCTGTTTCTTATTCTCTTTATCAAAACGTATATGAACACAATCGCTATAACTGGTGCCATCATGACCGCAGAAAGCTTTGTCATCATACCTAATCCCAGAGAGATAGCCATTATCAATATGTTTTTGAAGCTTTGAGCATAATACCATTTAATTAAGTAAAGGATCACAAGGGCCATAAAGAATATTGCAAGCATATCATTGTTTATGCTTGCCGACAGATATATAAAAGCCGGATTTATGCTTATGATCAATGTTGAGATAATGATGGCCGTTTTTGAAAATTTAAGGTTCTTAAATATCTTATAAGAAATGATAAGCGTAAAGCATGAAGCCAAACCCGGTATAAGCCTTACTGCGTTATACGCAAATTCTTGATTATTATAGAAAATCGAAGCGATTTTATAAGCAACTGCCCCAAGAAAATGAAAAAGCGGCGGATGATAAAACTGCTGATTATTGCTTGTCGGCAGACGCCAAGTGCTGAAAATAGTATATATATACTCAAGATGCCCGGCATCGCCAAAAATGTCATGCTGACGCGTATCATAAGGTGTGCAAAGCATATAGCCTACTCTCATGATAATACCAATGAATATTATAAGAACTATCAATTTTTTGTAGTTTAATTTATTAAAGTATGCTAAAAAAAGAATTATTATAGCAATGGCAGCTATAGTCGAAAATATTACTGTTTTTAAGTGATAGCCACCAGCATCAAGAGCAATATTATAGAGAAGCACATAGGATAAAAGTACATAAACTAAGCAAAGCAAATAAGGCACCATACCTTTAACTGCTTGTCCTCTATTTTGTTCGAGCTTATTAATTGTTCTTCGTTTCACTATACTGTTCCTCTGTATTGACATTCCAGATTTTTGATTTATCCGTGCTGCCGGATTTTATCGCATTAACTGTTTCAAAAGCAGTCAGCATAGAGTGATCCATATTATTGTATCGGTGCTGTCCATTCCTTCCAATACAGAAGAGGTTATCGAATTTATCGAGATAATCTCTTATCTTATCAAATTGTTTATATGTGCCAAAGTATGCTGGATAAGCCTTTTTAATTTTCACTCTGACACTGTCTAGTACATCATTTTTATCTATTACATCTATTTTTACAAGTTCATCTATTGCCATCTCAATAAAATCACTGTCGCTCATTTCCCACAATTCGTCGCCTTCACTGCAGAAATATTCTAGTCCTACCCATACTTTATCGGGATCTTTTATCAAATACGGCGACCAATTATTGAATATTTGCAGTCTGCCTATTTTTACATCGTCTTCCTGTATATAGATCCATGTATCCGGAACGATGTCACCTACTGTTTTTATGTCAGTAGTATTTTTAAGCTTGAGTTTATCCAAAAGCAGCCCTACGGTAATAAAGTCTCTATACGGAAGATTCGCTGCAATCTCTGAAACATCTTCCGTCTTATCTTCGCTGTTTATGGCAGCAATCAAATCTTTTACAGGCATCGAAGAAATAAAATAGTCCCCAGAAATCGTTTCTTTATCCCCATCTTTTTCTATATCAACAGAAATAACTTTTCCGTTTTCGATGTTTACTCCCACTACTTTAGATTCCATACGGATCTCTCCGCCCATTTTAAGCACATCATCTGCTGCCGTTTCCCATAGCTGCCCTGGGCCATACTTAGGATAAATAAACTGCTCTATAAGCGATGTCTCTTTATTTTTCTGCGATATGTTCCCTTTCGAGTTCTCAAAAGGCTTCTTTAAAGCCGCTAAAAAAGCTTTTGTCAGTGAAAGGCCTTTTATACGCTGTGCACCCCAGTCAGCAGATATCTTTGAAGGATGTTTGCCCCATACTTTTTCTGTATATTTCTCAAAAAACATCTTGTAAAGAGGCTGCCCGAACCTGTTAATCATGAAATCTTCAAGTGTGACCTCATCTCTTTTTTTGAGCCTTGCGCCTATATATCCAAACCCAGCTTTCATAGTCCTTAAAAAGCCCATATTTGCAAACGTAGATGCTTTCATTGATATAGGATAATCAAAAAACTTACGCAGATAAAGTATACGTGAAACCCTACTGCGAACAAGCATTACTCTGTCTTCTTTCTGAGGATCAGGGCCGCTTGGGTTCAATTCATGTTCTCTATGCAATATTATATCATCACGAGATGGGCTGCCCTGCACAGGCATGATATTATTCCACCAGCCCATAACCCAGTCACTTTTTGAAAAGAACCTATGTCCTCCTATATCCATTCTATAGCCGTTATAATTAACTGTTTGTGAAATGCCTCCTATGATATCCGACTCTTCAAGAATTATAGGATGTATATCAGTATTTTTCAGCAATTCATAAGCGGCAGTCAGCCCAGCAGGTCCGGCGCCAATAATTATTGCCGTTTTATTTTTCTCCATTAATTATTCTCCCATAATATCATTGATCTCTGTATACTAAAATTTTCCTTGCAGTAAAATTCCAGAAGAAAACAATCCCTGTAATGATACATTGCGCAATCAGAATAGGTATGCCTATATATGCATTTAGCAGTACAAGCCCTCCCATAGTCATAAAAAGGCCAATGACGCCTATAACCAATACAATAATAAAATCTTTCATGCTAGATTTTGCTTTAAAGACAAGTAAAAGTGATAGATAATAATTTGCCAGCAATGCTATTACAAACCCTGCCATACCTCCAACAGCATCTGCTATTTGAAGGGAATATCCGCTATTTACCATGTAATCTCTTACAAGAAGCAAAATAACCGTATTAATGACAAAAGCGATACCTCCGACAAAAAGATATGCAATAAATTGTTTTATCAATTTCTTGTTATTAATAAGAGCTTTAATCTTTGCCTTCATTATATCACTTCTTCTTCCGCAGTCTTTTAAAATACATATTATCGCCGCATAATCAAATACCATGTATTAAAAATAAGCAATAACCGCTGTTAGCAGCGGTCTTATGATAATTTATTTTTAATTTATTTAATTTGCAGCAACAGAAAATATAGCAAAATATATGCATGACTATAAGCATCGCTTTTAAATTATATAAGTGTCATTTATTGTTGTCAACTTTTAACATATCAAAATTTATTACCATACAAACAGCAAACAATTTTCTATACAGATTAGGATAAGGATACACCCCAAATGTGTATAAAATATAGCAACAAATGCAACTTAATTAGAATTTTTCTCCATGGTGAAGGCACTTTGCACCTGAATTTTTCTTGCCTGTTATTCTGTCAAGCTCATTGAATATTTCTGTATACTGCTTATTTTTATCGCCGCACATTATCACATATTCTATTTTTGCTATACTGCCTGCATATTTTTTCAAAAAAGTTCTGACAGGCGAATCAATATTGCCTGCCCAAACAGGTCCGCAGACAATTACTGTTTTATATTGTTCAAAATCTATATTGACAGGAGCTATTGGAGTACATTTCTTAAAAAGCGCATGATAGCCCGATTTAGTGAATCCTAAAATACCGTTTCTTTTGACAAGGTCTTTTATTTCATATAAATCCGCATCTCTTTTTTGCGCCATTTCCTGCGCCATTTTTTTTACATTGCCTGTCAAAGAATAATAGACTATAAGTATATCTTTCATCTTTAATTCTCCCAATTGCTTTTATCAAGGCACATAAATTTCTATAATACTCTCAACCACATTGCTGTTAAGCTTAATGGAAACAAGTCTTTTTCTTTCCTTAACAGCGCTTATAAGTTCAGTAAACGATGCGCCCTGCAAATCAGCTCCTTCATTTAAAAGCTGTATCTTATACACTGATGCCATTTGGAATGTGCGCAGTTGGCTATTGACATTTCTAATATAATAATCGTTTGGTATAAAATATTTGCCATCCTCATCTTTTTCCACGATATCAGATCCGTCTTCCCGAGCTTTTTTTATTGCTTCATCACCGGAATATATATCTACATAGTCTATAGTGATATAATTTTTAGCATCTGAAGTATAAGCTTTTGTTATATAACCTGTGTTCTCGTCTGCCTTAAGCGTTTCTGCGGGCAGTGTCGCCATAGGTGCAGTCGCGATTGTAATTCTTACTGTTGGAATATCAGTGTATTGAATTATAGGCGAAGATGTGACTAAATGTATGGGGGTAGTTGATAGAACTGAAGCTGTAGGTACGTCAGCAGCTTTTTCAGAATTAGTCGTTTGGCAAGCTGAAAGGCTTATTGCAGCTAAAGCCAAACAAAAACTTAGAATTAACTTTTTCATAATAATCCGTCCTAAATAATTATTTTTTCGTACTTATTTTTCGTTCAGTAATTTTATGACCTCACTTCTTGCTAATGCTTCACTGTGCATTTTTTCTGTTACGCTGCTGTCAAAATCAATCTGCTGTACGTTGTTTTCCTCATCTATCACACATAATTTTTCAATAGCATTTACAAAAAAGATATCAAACTTCCTTTTATACTGTCCTGAAATCTTTTTTATAAAAGGGATCATCTTAATAATGTCTTCTTTTCGTATCTCTGCGCTTTCTGCATAGATATAAAGCCCGTTCGTATCAAAAAGCACGTATCCGTCTTCGATCTTATTATTTAATTTCTCAAGCTTGCCATCTATCCTTTTTATCATCTCTTTAAAATGGTTACCAAAATCAAAGCCGATCTTTCTTTTGGCTTTCTCTGCAGAAATTTCGTTTTCATACTCTTCAAATTTTATTATACGGCTTCTCCGCATGCCCTCATCTTCGCTCAGGGCCTGAACAACTTCTATGCCTATATTTGCCTTTTTATTCTGCAAATCAGGCTTATCCAGATTTTCAAAGCCTTCAGTATACCCGCTCCAGTAATACTTTAATGTAAGCAAAGCGTAGCTTTCGTAATAATACTTGTCATAAAGGATTTCTTCCATTGATTGGTTTTTGTAGAAACTACTTCCCTTTCTTTTTATTGTGATAATCCAATGCACTTATTCCTTATGTGTTCTACTTATTATTATTCCTGATTGTGCATAAATATCTCTCCTCCGTCAGTTCCGGTCGCTTCAAGAGGTAAAATAGTTTGTGCGTCATCGATATCAAGCTCCTGTACTTTATCAAGCTTTCTTGTAATCAGAGCTGTACGCTGCGTAGCATCCTGCACGCCTTTTGTAGCATATTCAAGATTTTTCTCAACCTTTGCAAGCGTATCTCCGAATGTACTGAATTGTTTTTTAACAGCTCCAAGCAATTTCCATACTTCACCTGAACTTTTTTGAATTGCAAGCGTTCTGAATCCCATTTGCAGGCTGTTAAGAAGTGCTGCCAAAGTGGTTGGACCAGCTACCGTTACATGATAATCCTGCTGTAAACGCTCACATAGTCCAGGTCTCCGCAGTATTTCGGCAAACAGGCTTTCAACCGGTACAAAAAGAATTGCAAAGTCTGTTGTCTTAGGAGGATTTATATATTTATCCCTTATGTCTTTCGCTTGTCCCAAAACTCGGAGTTCAAGATCCCTAGTTGCTTTGTTCATAGCTGCGGCATCGCTTTTTTCCACAGCTTCCAAAAGCCTCATGTAATCCTCCATTGGGAACTTGCTGTCTATAGGCAGCAACACAGCGCTTTTTGTATCGTTAGGGCCGGGCAATTTGATTGCAAATTCTACAATACAATCAGAACTGTTTTTTACTTTTGCATTTGAAACATATTGCTCTTTTGTGAGCATCTGATCCAATAATGATCCTAACTGTACCTCTCCCCATGTGCCGCGGGTTTTAACATTCTTGAAGATGTTTTTTATATCTCCCATATCTTTTGAAAGGCTATTCACTTCGCCTAAACTCTTATACACTTTTTCAAGTTCATCAAGAACCTGCTTGAATGACTGCGTAAATCTTTCGTTTAATGTCTTATTCAGTTTCTCGTCAACAACACCGCGCATCTCATCCAATTTCTTTTCATTGCCTGTTTGCAATTCCTTTAGCTTAGTATCAACCGTAGTGCGTATGCCTTCAAGCTTAGTTGTATTGGCTTTGCTCATCTCATCGATGCGCTGCCCCATTGAATCCCATTGTTTCTGCTGAGATTCATTGAATTTGACAAAGCTGTTTGTTACACCGCTTAATAGATTATCAAGGCGTTTGTTGTTTTCTTCTCTGTTTTCTTTTGACTGTCTATCCACCGTCGCTCTTATCCGATCATTATCATCTAAAAGCAATCGTATATCGTCTTTCGTTGAAATATTTTTAAGCAGGGCTCTTATATCATCTTTACCTCCATTTTTAGTCAGTTTAATGATATAGAAGCATAACCCTATTAAAATAATCAGTAAAATAATAATACCAATTAAAAGAATTGTAATATCCGGCATCTTTTCATCTCCATTTTAATCATGCTTAATAGAATACTATCATTTAAATTATTTTTGTTAAAGTAAAAAAATAAAATCTCTGGATTATAAAAAGGCGCGATCACTCTGTCTTTTTACTAAATATGTTAGGTCTAAGTACATCTTTGAAATAACCCTTTCCCCAAGCATCCATAGCATTCATTACACTTAAAAACTCTATGCCTTTTTCAGTAAGCGAATATTCTACTTTGGGAGGTATTTCATTATATGCTTTTCTTTCTACAAGACCTACATTTACAAGCTCCTTAAGTTGCAAAGTCAATGGCCCCTGCTTTATTTGAGGGATCTCTTTTTGAATCTGGGAAAACCTTTTTTCTCCATTTTTCAAAAGCCATAAGATAAGCAGTGTCCATTTTCCTCTTGTAAGCTTCTGTGTTATGCAAATCGAACACATATCTTTTTGGGATTCAATAGGTATCGGGCAAGTTCTGCATTCTGAAATAATACTTTCAATGTTAACTGCCATAGTTCTACCTCCATAGTAATAAAAAAGTACTGAGTCATCTCAATTTAAGTACTTGCTATCTTGTAATTATGTACTATTATAATACTAAAGACAATAGTATATCAATACAGGGGGAAGTTTAATGGAAAAAGTATACTTAGTTTATTTTTCAGCTACACATACCACAAAAAAAGTAGTCAAAAAAATCGCTGAGGGCACAGGAATAAAAGACATCGAAGAAATAGACATAACATTGCCTCAAAACCGGGCTCAAACAAATTTAACAATTAAAGAAGATGCTTTGGTTATATTCGGTGCGCCTGTGTATGGGGGCCGCATTCAACTGGATGCCGCAGAATATCTAAAGCAATTTAGAGGAAATGGTCAGCCAGCTGTTTGTGTAGCTGTTTATGGCAACAGAGATTTTGATGATGCTTTAGTAGAACTTATGGATATAGTGACCGAAGATGGATTTAAACCTATTGCTGCAGCAGGATTCATAGGGCAGCATACTTTTGCAACGTTAAAATATGATATTGCAAATGGAAGGCCTGATGAAAGTGATCAGGAAATTGCACTTGCGTTTGGCAAAAAGATATCCCATAAATTATCTGCAGGCAACATGGATGCTCCTGAGCCAAGAGGCAACAGGCCATATAAAGAAAGAGCGCCTAGGTCAAAAATGTGTTCTGAAAAAACAGAAGACTGCATAAACTGCCTTGCATGCAAAGCTGTCTGCCCAGTAGGAGCAATAGACGATCAGGCAAATTGCGATGAAAACAAATGTATAGCATGCTTTGCCTGCATAAGAGTGTGCCCTAATGAATCAAGAGTATTTAATAATCCAATGCTGGATATGGCAAGAGAAAGACTATCCAAAATACCAAGACATGAACCGGAGTTGTTCGTTTAATAATTTGTGAAGAGGCGATTTGATTGGATAAAATATATCTGATCTATTTTTCAGCAACCGGAAATACTAAAAAAATCTTACATCAAATAGCTAAAGGGATAGGCATAAATAATGTAGTTGCGATAGATTTTACTCTGCCTTTCAACAGAGACTATACAAACACATATATAGCCGATAAAAATGCTCTTGTTATATTTGGAGCTCCTGTATATATGGGCAGAGTGCAAAGCACCGCCGCAGAGTATCTAAAACAGTTCAGAGGGAAGAATCAGCCGGCAGTATGTATCGCAACGTATGGGAACAGAGCCTATGAAGATGCTCTTATAGAGCTAACGGATATAATAAAAGAAGATGGGTTCTTGCCGATTGCTGGTGCCGCTTTCATTGGAGAGCATTCTTTTTCTGACAGAAAAGTTCAAATTGCTGTGGGGAGACCTGACAAAAATGATTTCGATATAGCATTCAAGTTTGGTGAATCCATAGCACAAAAACTTGATTCGCATGATCTTACTGAAGTTCATGTGCAAGGTAACAAGCCTTACCTAAAGCCTAAGAAAATACCTAAAATGACACCTGTCAAAAAACAAAACTGCATAAATTGCGGTACATGCAAAGCCAATTGCCCTGTTGGAGCAATAGATAATAATGCAGTCGGTGACAAGAACAAATGTATAGTTTGCATGTCATGCATAAAGAACTGTCCATACGATGCAAGAGAAATGAGAAATCTTATTCTCGGGATCGCAAGAAAGTCATTGCTTAAAAATCCAAAAAAAAATCCCAGTTTATTTATATAAAAAAAGAAAGGCTTTTCCCTTTCTTTTTTTTATAAAATCATTTGAGCTATAAGCAACATAAGCGGCATTGTTATTATACAAAGCAGAGTAGATAAGGATACCAGCTGTGACGCATAATCTGCTTTTAAATTATATTGCTGTGCAAACATGGTTATTATTGCAGCAACGGGTGCAAATGATGAGATCAACACAGTGTTTATAATAATGTCTCCGTTTGCGATCCAGTGATTTATTCCAATAATCTTAAAGAAAATTATAAGCAATGCGGGTGTAAAGATTAAACGAACAAAACATACCCAGTAAGCCCGCTTATTCAAAAATATTTTTTTAGGTTCCATTGTAGCAAGCGTAACGCCTATAATAAACAAGGCAATCGGCCCTACCATATTACCAAATCCGCTTACTGCCGTATCAATTATATATGGAATATGCAAATTGAATCTAAACATTATTATGCCAAGTACTATCGCTATAAGATTAGGATTTGTTATTATAGATTTTAAATCTACAGATGCTTTTCCTCCACTCATCTGCCTTAGGCAATGTGTCCACACAAAAAAATTAAACACCATAAGATACCCGCATGAATAGAACACTGCTTCCTGTCCCAATGTTGCAGAAATAAGTGGAATAGCAAGATAACCTGAATTCGTATAAGGCACACTGCTTCTCTCAATGAGCACAAGATCGCTCTTTTTACGGAAAAACACATATCTTGCCAATAAAATCAAAAATATTGCTGTAACAAGTGTAACGCCTCCCGAAAAAAGCAAGCCCATTAGTTTTTCCTGCTGATACTCCATCTTAAATGCTTTGAGCAGCATACAAGGACTCAAAACATACATAAGGACTGAAGACATACCTTTACTTTGTTCATATGTTATCAGCTTTGTTTTATATGCTATCATACCTACTATAAGGTATATGAGCATTATTAGTACTTGTTGGCCTAACACAAATGCCATTTCCATTTTGTATTACCTCTCAACTGTAAACAACAGACTGTTAAAATCTTTGTCATATTAAAGCAACAGATGTAATTATACTACTTTTAGGAGTACAGTACAAATATAATTACGTTAATTTGCAGTAAAATGATATTAATTATTCATTAATCGAATACAAATAAAAAAACGCCTAAAGGCGTTTTTAATTGTATCATCTTGCTGCCAGTCCAACTTTTTTATGAACTTTATCAAGCATTTTATTTGCCGATTTTGATGCTTTTTCCATTCCAGTTGCAGCCACTTCTGCAAGGTAGGTCTTATCCGAGATTATTCTTTTATATTCTTTTTGGATAGGCGAAAGGACCTCGATAACTGCCTCGGCAGTTCTCTCTTTTATTACTCCATAACCCAAACCCGAAAATTCATTCAGCGCTTCTTTTACTTCTTTGTTCGTGCAAGCGCAGTAAATATTAATTAAATTCTTAAGTCCAGGCTGTTCATCACTATAATTTACTTCTGCAAGAGAATCTGTTACAGCACGTTTTACCTTGTTGATTATTGTTTTTTCATCATCCATCATAGATATGAAACCATTTGGATTATCATCAGATTTTGACATCTTCTTGCTTGGATCCTGAAGACTCATTACACGTGCCCCTACTTTTGGATAGTATCCGTCAGGCACTACGAATGTTTCGCCATAGGCATTATTGAACCTTATTGCTATATCACGTGTTAATTCCAAATGCTGCTTTTGGTCTACGCCAACAGGTACGAGATGCGCTCCGTACAAAAGTATATCAGCTGCCATAAGCACAGGATAAGTAAACAGCCCTGCATTTATATTTTCTGAATGTCTTGCGCTCTTATCTTTAAATTGCGTCATCCTGCTCAATTCGCCCATATAAGTATTACAGCCGAGTATCCAGCTGAGCTCACAATGAGCACTGACATGCGATTGAAAAAACATCGTATTTTGAACTGGATCAAGTCCGCAAGCTAAAAGAAGCGCCATTGTTTCATTACAGCGTCTTCTAAGCACTGCCGTTTCCTGTCTGACTGTTATTGCATGAAGATCGACTACACAATAATAACAATTATATTCATCCTGTAACTTACGCCAGTTTCTCAGTGCCCCCAGATAGTTACCCAGTGTAAGCATGCCAGATGGCTGTATTCCGCTGAAGATTATTTTTTTGTCATTATTCATTTTTTACACTTTCCTTTCTGTAAGCACTTAATTATTTTATTTTTTAAGCCATGTTATGACTGACTCAAACATTTTCCCCTTAGGGCAAACAACTTTATGCAGTATCGGAGCATCTTTAAGCTTGAGTATCTGCTCTGGAACTTTTGTTCCTGTCGCTTCAGCAAGTTTATCAGCTATTTCGAATTCGTTAAGGCCTTTTACGCTTTCCTCTCCTTTTATAGCTGTTAGTACATCTTTGCCAAATTTATACGGACTTGCCGTTGATACGATAACTGCCGGCGTATAATCGCCCGTTGCCTCAAGGTATTTGGAATAAACATACTGAGCTACTGCTGTATGCGGGTCCATCAAATATCCATATTTATCCCATACGCTTTTTATAGTTTTTTTTGTTTTATCATCACTGCAATAATCCGAGAAAAATTCTTTTGTTATTTCAGCTTCTTTTGGTGTAATCGTATAATGTCCTTCAGTAGAAAGAGAAGTCATAAGCTGTGCTGTACGTTCATCATCTCTGTCTGTCGCTTCAAAAATAAGCCTTTCGAGGTTGCTTGATACCAATATGTCCATAGAAGGAGAAATTGTCTTATAGAACTTTCTTTTTGCATTATAAGTATGGTTATTAAAGAAATCGACCAGCACGTCATTCTTATTGCTTGCACATATGAGCTTTTTAATCGGCAGGCCCATTTGCTTTGCATAAAAAGCAGCGAGTATGTTGCCAAAATTCCCTGTAGGAACAGTAACATTAATACCTTCTCCTATTGAGATGGCTCTGGCGTCTATCATTTGTTTATATGCAGCAAAATAATAAACGATCTGCGGAAGCAATCTTCCCCAGTTTATAGAATTTGCTGAAGAAAAAGTATATCCGAGATCATACACCTGTTTGTTCGCATCTTCATCGGCAAATATTTTTTTGACACCGGTTTGAGCATCGTCAAAATTACCTTCAACTGCAACGACAAGCACATTATCTCCCTTTTGCGTTGCCATTTGCCTATACTGCATATCAGATACTCCGCCATGAGGGTAGAACGTTACCAATTTAACTCCCGGAACATCTGCAAAGCCTTCAAGTGCAGCCTTTCCTGTATCGCCGGATGTAGCAACTAAAATCAGCGCATCCTTTTCATGATGCGTTTTTTTGAGTGATTCTGTTAAAAGATGCGGCAAAAGCTGAAGAGCTATATCTTTAAAAGCAAGCGTAGGCCCATGCCATAGCTCAAGTGAATACAAATTGGGTGCTATTCTCTTTATAGGTGTAATAGAAGAATTTTTAAATGCAACGCTCGTATAAGCGGAGTTTACCATTTTCTCAATTTCATCTTTTGAAAATTCTTCAAGAAAAAGAGACAGTATCTCCGTCGCAAGCTCGTTATATCCAATATTCATATAAACGCTGAGCTTATTTGATATATCCGGTAAGGAGGCGGGAACAAAAAGCCCGCCTTCTTTTGATATACCATTTACTATTGTATATGGTGCGTTAACTGCAAGCGACTTATCACGCGTGCTATAGTACTTCATTTATGCCTCCTGCTGCTTTATGTTATTATATGTAACTTTTAATAATATTGTATTTAGAGAAGAATTCCGGTAATGTCTCCGGATCTGAACTCAAAGAGATGTATATATCCATATTAAAGCCTTCTCCGATTTTCGCCAGGCTTTCCATAACTTGTTCAAGATCTTTTGGTTCAAGGCCTGTATGTCTAAGAAAGGCATCTATATACATTGCCTCAATATCGAAATTTTGAGAGGAAATTCCAAGAATAAAACCAATGAACTTTTCCGCATTGTCTATTTTATACGGTGTTGTGTCAACGAAACGGATATCCCTATGCAAGTCATACATATACCTGTTGTTGTCGTCTAAGAAAACAACGCTTCCTTTGCTTTTTTTGACATTCTCATTTGCAGAGTCTATTAGTTTTTTTGTTTTTCCGGAGCCTTTTTTGCCACAAATAACATTGACCATGGGCGTGTACCTCCTTCAATAATTCCCTTTTTTAAATTATATAACAACCATATGACGTTTACCAGTCAAAATTTGCCTTTGTCATTATAACAAGAAAGCTGTAGCAAAAGTACAGCTCTAATCATCAAACGACAAACTACTTAGAAAAGCATCCAATTTGCTGCTGCCTTCTGTTAGCATTGGAGTTATTTCCGTGTCGAATATGCTCCTGTTGTTCAAATAATATGACGTACTCTTGCCTAAATAGCCCTCTATCTGCTTCCTTGTAAGAGTAAATGATTCACTGTCTGTTACGCCTCTAAAAAAGTCTGCATTATCTACAAGGGCAAAAACAACTACTGCGTTATAGAACATGTTTCTCTTAAACGACAGATCGTTTGAGAAAACATTATTATAATACTTGCTGTATTCTCCTATATCGCTTGTAGGCTGTATATCCATATTATCAAGACTTCTATAAATTATCTCAAGCCCATAAGGCTTTGTTTTCGTATATAATTGTATATGGTCAACAAAAGCACCGGCAGCCAATGAACATGCTAAATCAGACATGTCCACGTTATTACCAATCTTCATTGTGTCTACTCGGCTTAAAAGACTTGAATTATATATAAGCTCAGGATCATTTATGGAATAGTCCTGCACTGCTTCTTCAGTACTGGTACACGCGGCAAGGCTAAAAGCAATAATTAGAGTGATTATTGTTGCCGTGATTTTTTTCATGAATGCTCCCCCACCTTTTAGACTTAAGTAATTTGTCATATATTATATATCAATTATACCTTCTTTTTAATAAATATAAAACAAAAAGAAAAAAGCTGGTCATTGCCAGCTTTTTTTATGCCAGTTTCTTCACAAAGTCTTCTATTCTATCAAGTCCTTTTACTATGCTTTCCATATCCATAGCATACGAGAGTCTTACATATCTGGTATCGCCAAATGCAGAACCCGGTATAACTACTACTTTTGCTTTATCAAGCAACAGCCTTGAAAAATCATCTGAATTATTTATTACTTCACCATCTATCGATTTACCAAATAGTTTTGTTAAATTAACCATTATATAGAAAGCTCCCTGAGGCAACAGGCATGATATCCCATCAATGCTGTTTATCTTTTCATACATATAGAGTCTTCTTTTATCGAATTCTTTTACCATTGCTTTTTGCTCTTCTTCGCCTGTGCTGAAAGCTGCTACGCTTGCATACTGCGCAATTGAACAAGGATTGGATGTGCTATGGCTCTGAACGGAACCTATTATCTTAGCTATCGCTTTATTGCTAGCTGAGTATCCCATGCGCCACCCTGTCATTGCATATGCTTTTGACAGACCGTTTACAACGATCGTCTGATCCTTGATCCTTGCCCCAAGAGCCGCAATGGATACATGCTTCTGTCCTCCATAAATCAGCTTTTCGTATATTTCATCAGAGATTACATAAAATTGCTTTTCAACTGCAACATCCGCAATCTCCCGCAGGTCTTCTTCAGTATAGATAGAACCGTTTGGGTTATTAGGGTTGTTGAGCAGCAGCGCCTTTGTTTTTTCCGTGCATGCATTTATTAATTGTCCTTTAGATATCTTAAAGCCGGCTTCTTCTTCTGTTTCTACTATTACAGGAGTACCGCCAACCATTTTTACGAGTTCTTCATAGCTTACCCAGTATGGAGCCGGTATTATAACTTCGTCGCCTGGATTAACTATAGCCATCAGCGAATTATAAAGTGCCTGCTTGGCGCCTGTCGATACAACTATCTGTGAAGGTTCATAATCGAGCCCATTATCATCTTTTAATTTTTTGCAGATTGCTTTTTTTAGTTCTATAATCCCGCTTGCTGCAGTATATTTAGTTAAGCCTTTGTCTAAAGCTTTTTTAGCCGCATCTTTTATGTACTCCGGAGTATCAAAATCAGGCTCGCCTGCTCCAAATCCTATTATGTCTACTCCTTGTTGCTTTAATTCTTTTGCCTTTGCTGTTAGTGCTAGTGTCGGTGAATCTTTAATACTTTCGGCCATTTTAGACAAACTTAACATATTTATTCCTCCAAAAATGAAATTTCTAAACTTTGTACTTTCATTATACGCATGATTAAGTACTTTGTAAACACCATAATTAATAATTTCTGCATAACGCCTCGCTTGCGTCTTCATTTTGTTTGAAGTGTTATTTTTTATATACAAATTTAGATAATTAATATAAAATATATTTAAAGAAGGTGCTTATAGTGAGAATAACAGTCATTATGGGCGACTCAGTATACTGCAAAAAAGCCAATGCTATTTTAGAAGCCCTATTAAATGAAAACCCACAGTACAAAAAAATCGAATTATTAGTACTTGATGAAAGCAAAGATGCCGATAAAATAAAAGAATTCGACTATATGCTTGCGCCAGCTTTTTTTATTGGTACTAAAATAGCTTTTTGTGGCATGCCTACCAAAAGCGGCATAGATAATGTTTTTAAACGTGCATTAAAACTGCAGGATTAACATAAACTTCTCCTAAAGCGCATAAGGATTTTATGCGTTTTTTATTCTCTCGGAGCAGTATCGCTCATCACAATACCTTTATTATTATCTTTTGCCCAGCTTATGCTCCATTCGTTTTCAAATAGCAGCACATTCCTCTGCAATATATCTTTTGCCTTCATTGTTGTGCTTGTAAGCATAAGTCCGTCTGTTTCCCCTTGAACCCAGCGCACATATCTAAACGGCAGCCTATCTATCCTTACTTCAACGCCATATTCATTTTGAAGCCTAAATTCCAGCACATCTACCTGCAAAGCTCCTACTACGCCTACTATCAGTTCTTCTCTGCCTATATCGCTTTGTTTGAAGACCTGAATTGCCCCTTCTTTTGCAAGCTGTTCAATGCCTTTTATGAACTGTTTCCTTTTCAACGAATCAACAGCCGATATTCTTGAAAAATACTCAGGCGCAAAAAGAGGTATGCCTTCGAACTCAAATTCTTCTTTTGAAACCGTAAGCGTATCTCCCAAAGAAAAAATGCCCGGATCAAATAGGCCTATTATATCGCCTGCATAAGCGTTTTCCACTATCTCTCTATCCTGGGCCATGAACTGTGTGGGCTGCGCAAGCTTTACTTTTTTATGGGCCTGCACATGCGTCACGGTCATCCCTTTATTGAACTCACCCGACACGATACGCATAAAAGCTATTCTATCTCTATGCTGCGGATCCATATTTGCTTGTATTTTAAATATGAACCCAGAAAAGTCTGCATACGGTTCTACCAAATCGCCTGCTTTTGTCTTTCTTGCAAGAGGCGGGGTCGTATATCTAAGGAACTTTTCCAAAAAAGGTTCTACGCCGAAATTGTTCATTGCTGAACCAAAGAATATAGGTGTCAATTCGCCTTTTAATATTTTTCCCAGATTGAACTCATCGCCTGCTTCATTAAGCAATTCTATATCGTCTATAAGCTTATCATGATAATCTTGTCCGATTATTTTTGCAAACGCAGCATCGTCTACAGAACCTTTTTTTGATGTTACTTTCTTTGCTCCATGCTCGCCTGTAGTTTCGTAAAGCTCTATAAAATTCTCGTCTCTGTGATATATGCCTTTAAAATCTCCATCAGTGCCAATAGGCCAATTTACAGGACAAGATCTAATTCCCAAAACATCTTCAAGTTCTGCCATTAGTTCAAAGGGATCTTTTGCCGCTCTATCCATTTTGTTTATGAACGTGAAAATAGGTATACCACGCATTTTGCATACCTGGAACAGTTTTATTGTCTGTTTCTCGACGCCTTTTGCTCCGTCAAGGATCATTACGGCGCTGTCAGCTGCAACAAGGGTTCTATATGTATCTTCGCTAAAATCTTCATGCCCAGGTGTATCCAAAATATTTATCTTATAGCCTTCATACTCAAACTGCATTACAGAAGATGTAACGGAAATACCTCTCTGTTTTTCGAGTTCCATCCAGTCAGAAGTAGCATGGCGAGCAGCTTTTCTGGCTTTAACTGATCCGGCAAGCCTTATAGCGCCCCCATAAAGCAACAGTTTTTCTGTAAGTGTCGTTTTGCCGGCATCCGGATGTGATATGATTGCAAATGTCCTTCTTTTGTCTATCTCGCTTCGTAATTGTGACAACTGAAAACCTCCGATTAAAAAACGCATATTAAATGCGCTTTCCCTCCATGTAATATCTTTTCTCATTTGCATGACCAAGAGAGAATGTCTTTCTTGGTAGCGCGCCATCTTGCACTACTGCCTTAAAGAATGTGTTCTTGTCCATCCAAGGCAGAATAAAACCTATATTTTCTCTTTTAGCGCCTATCTCTATAATAACATCTTCCCCATGTATATAGTCTTCTTTTACTTTATGTTCTTTTACATATGGATCAAGTGCATTATCAAGCGCCGCAACAGCTATCTGAGCAGCTTTTAATTCTATGTTCATAACATAATACACACCGTTATTTATAACACCAATTACATGCGCTGATTTATCGTTTATAACAGCATCCATCATCTCTTTTGAGCTGTTGACTTTATTTAAGTCAGCCTTAATTCCCAATTTTTTGTAATGTCCAAGTATATAATCTATAGTATCCTGAGCATTTACTGCAAATACTGCTCTGTGTATAGGTTCAAAATTAAGTGCATCTTCATGTATATTTACAAGCTCAACAAGCGCATATCTTGCCGGATGTGTTTTCTTCTCCTCTTCAGAGAGCCCTTCTTTTATTTCGTTCCAATAAGCCTGTGCTGTAGCGAAAGAATGATTGCCGTCACCCATAGCAAAAAGCATTGGTTTTTGGGTGCCGTATCTTTCTTCCTGTCTTTTTACATCAGCCAGTGCTCTTAAGCCTTCATAAACTTTCTCTAGGCTTTTTTCATCGGTAATATGATATGCTTCTATCTCTCCGCCGTCTTTCATAAGCTTTGTGCTGTAAAGCTTCTTATGTTTTTGTTTTTCATCAGCGAATCCTTCGATTATATTGCATTTCTCATCATCGATAAGAACCAGAATATGTGATATTTCCATCGTAGCGTTTTCCCTGATTTTCAGTCTTGGTATAACGCGCTCAATAATCGTTCCTTCCGTTGCTCTTATAAGCGTTTTGCTAGATGGTCTGTAATCATACTGCTCAAGATCAAGCGCAACGACAAGTCCTTTTCTTACTCTCTCTCCAAGTTTTCTTTCAAGATATACAAATCCTTCGCCTTGTTCTACAAGCACTTCTTTCAAATACTTATCCATCGAAGGTCTGATGTTTTTAGCATGTTCTTCAGCTTCAGGTGTTTCAAGATATGCTTCGGGAAGTATTATATTGTATGCGGAAGGATCATCACCAACTATTTCTTTAACATCATTCCAGTATTCGACTTGGGAAGTAAACTGATCGCAAGCAACCACTGCCCATTTATCAAATCCGCCCTTTGGTAATAATACATTTGGTACACATACTCCAAGCTCTAATAGTTTTTCTTTAATATCCATGACCCATCCTCCTAATCAATCTATTTCATTTACAATACCTTGTAATGTATTGCCATCAAAATAATCAAGCACATTCCTTATAGCATCGTTTATCATAATGTTCCTTTTCTTAAGAGTTGCGCAGCCCATATTCGGCGTCAATATACAATTATCAAGCCCCGATAATTCTTTAGCACATTCTTTTGAAAATACATCAAGCGCAACCCCTTTAATCTTGCCTTCCTTTATCGCCGAAACAAGATCGTTTTCATCTAAAAGTTCAGTGTTTACGGCATTAATAAGTATAGCACTGGATTTCATTATATCGAAATTTTCTTTTGTCAATCTGTATTCATCGTGTATGGTCACATAATCGGAAAACGCAAGCAGTTCGTTAAGCGTTACACGCTTTGCTTCTACTTTATCAAGTACACCATCATTTTCTCCCGAAGCATAAAATACTTTCATATTAAACGCTTTTGCTCTTAAGCAAACCGCTCTTGAAAGATCGCCTTTGCCTATTATGCCAAGCGTCTTAAGCGAAATATCATCGCCGTAAAGCTCATTTGGGCACGGACCCCTGAATCTTCCAAAGCTTACATATTCGTTGCCTTCTATGATCCTTCGCCCCTCTGCGAATAAAAGAGCAAATATCATATCGGCCACAGAATCAGAAACTGTGACAGTTGATGTGCAGACTAAGATGCTGTTTTTCGTCGCCGCATCTACATCTATAAGCATGCATTCATTGCCGCAGACAGATATTATGCTGCAGCTGGGAGCAAGTGCCTCTATCACCAATGATTCAATTTTTACTGTAGGATCGCATATGACAGCCTGAGCGCCCAAAGCTCCTTTTAGTATATCGGCTACCGAGGCTCTATCAGGCAGCCAGACTACGTCAAAAATTTGGCTAAGTCTATCTACTGCTTCTTTTGGCACATCTGCAACAAGCAGCAACTTCTTCATCCGGCATCCTCCTGTGTCAAATTAACCCACAACGATATTTACAATGCGACCCTTTATAATGATTACTTTCTTTACCTTTTTATCTCCGATAAACTGCTGCACTTTGCTATCGTTTAATACGATATACTCTATTTGTCCATCGCTTAAATTAGTGTCTATATCCATATGCGTCTTGACTTTGCCGTTTATCTGCACTGCCATATTGGCTATTGATCTATTTAATGCAGCCTCATCGAACTCAGGCCATTTTTCATTGAATATGGAATATGGAAGGTCCATTTCTTCCCACATCTCTTCTGCAAAATGCGGAGCAAACGGAGCTATCAGTTTTATAAGATCTTTTAAAACATTAAACGCATATTCTGTATCTGCGCTATCGCTTTCCACATATTTATATAAAGCGTTTACCAGTTCCATCATTCTTGCAATGGCTGTGTTGAACTGGAATTTATCCGTATCTGCCGTTACGCTCTTTATAGAATTGTTTCTGATGTACTCGAGCTCAGCGTCCACTTCACCTTTTTTAGGTTCCTTTTTCGCTTCAATAACATTATTCACAAGTCGCTCAAGTCTATCCATGAATCTCTTAACAGCTTTTATTCCTTCATCATTCCAAGCACCGCCTTCTGTATAAGAGAACCCAAACATTAAGTACATCCTAAATACATCTGCACCATACATCTCGATGTATTCGTCAGGTGAAGCCACATTTCCTCTTGATTTACTCATTTTATATCCATCAGGACCGAGTATTACGCCTTGGTGAACTAGTGATTGGAACGGTTCGTCAAAATCGAGGTAGCCCATATCCCTTAGCGCCTTTACAAAGAAACGCGCATAGAGAAGGTGCATTACTGCGTGTTCAGCTCCTCCTATATATTTATCTACAGGCAATAGTTTATCTATTTTTTCTCTATCAAATGCTTCTTTATCGTTCTTGCTGTCAGGGTATCTCAAGAAATACCATGAAGAACATACGAACGTATCCATCGTATCCGGATCCCTATGAGCATCACCGCCGCATATAGGGCACTTGACATTCATGAATCCTTCATGTTTTCTAAGCGGTGAAGCACCATCCGGAGTAAAATCAACATCATAAGGCAAAAGCACAGGCAGATCTTCTTCCGGGACGGGGACCACTCCGCATTTTGGACAGTGTATAATAGGTATAGGCGCGCCCCAATAGCGCTGACGGGAAACAAGCCAATCTCTTAATCTGTAATTGACTTTTTCTTCTCCGACACCCTGTTCTTTTAATTGATTAACAATCGCTTCTTTGCATTCTTCCGTTGTGAGGCCGTTGAACTGACCGCTGTTTACCGCAATGCCATACTGCACAAACGGAAGCTCATCGTCTCCTTCTTTTGCTTTTACGACTCTTTTTATTTCGATACCATATTTCTCAGCGAATTCGTAGTCTCTTTCGTCATGCGCAGGAACGGCCATTATAGCTCCTGTACCATAAGTATATAGTACATAGTCAGCTATCCAGATAGGCACCTTTTCATTATTTATAGGATTTACGGCATATGCACCGGTAAATACGCCTGTCTTTTCACGTGCTGTAGAAAGTCTGTCTATTTCTGAAGCCCTGGCAGCCTGCTCTATATAAGCGTCAACGCTTTCTTTTCTGTCTTCAGTAGTTATTTCTTTTACAAAAGGATGTTCGGGAGCAAACACGACATATGTGCACCCGAAAAGCGTGTCCGGTCTTGTAGTGAATACCGTAAAAGTCTTATCGCTGCCCTTTATTTTAAACTCAATGTTCGCGCCTGTTGATCTGCCGATCCAGTTGCGCTGCATGGCTTTTGTCTTTTCAGGCCAATCTATATCATCAAGCTTTTCAAGAAGCTCATCTGCATAGCCTGTTATCTTAAAGAACCACTGCGTTAAATTCTTTCTTATTACATGAGTTCCGCATCTCTCACAGTGACCATCATCAACCACCTGCTCGTTTGCCAAAACAGTATTACATGAAGGGCACCAGTTTACAGGAGCTTCTTTTCTGTATGCAAGGCCATGCTTATATAACTGCAGGAAGACCCACTGTGTCCATTTATAATAATTAGGATCACATGTTATTACTTCATAATTCCAGTCATACGTAGCACCCATTGCTTTTATTTGTTTTTCCATAGTTTCTATGTTTTTATAAGTGCTGTCTTTAGGATGTATGCCTGTTTTTATAGCATAATTTTCTGCAGGCAGACCAAAAGCATCAAATCCCATAGGATGAAACACATTAAATCCTTGCATCCTTTTAAAACGCGCATATGTGTCTGATGGTCCGAAATTATACCAATGCCCTACATGCAATTTCGCTCCTGAAGGATAAGAGAACATTTCCATTATATACAGTTTATTGTCAAGGTCTTTTTCGTTGAATTTATATAGACCTGTTTCCTCCCATTTTTTTTGCCACTTTTTTTCGATATCACGTGCCTGCATTGTAATAATTACAACTCCTTAAATGTTGATAACAACAGAATATATGATTTAAGGGCATAACCGCCCTGATTTCATAGCTAGAATTTTATTATACTTTGGTGTAAAAGTCAATGAAATAGGGATATTGCGTATAAAAAAACACCTGCTATGCAGGTGTTTTTCTATACATTATAAGTTTGAATAATTGCTGACTACTTTTTCACAGACATCTATATTTTTTTGAAGCTCGGATACATACTGAGTGAGGTTTGACATTTTGATTATGGAATTCATCCTCAAAAACTCTTTATTTACTCCGATTATCTGTCTAAGCATGGATAGCGCAGCGCTCATATTACCTCTAAGCTGCATATTCTGCTTTCTTTGATCGTCAAGCTGTTCTTTTAGTGCAGAGATCTCTTCCTGCAAATTTGAAAGCACCTTCTCGGTTCTATTATTTTTTTCTTTAAGTATCTCGTTTTCCTGATGCTTGTTCTCGAGAGCTCTTTCCAAAAGTTCACATTTATCTTTCAGTTTATAGCTGTCTTGGCCTTTTCTCCTTGCTGCAGCATTCGTTAAATGCGAAAGCTCTTCAAAGAATTTGACTGTATCGACGTCCTGCGTACGTTCCAGATCTTTTAAGATGCCGCCAAGTATATTTATGATGGTATCTCCTCCAGCGCCGGCTCTTAATTCGATGGCCCCTGACTGCTTTTTTGACGGTCTGCCTCTTCTTGAAACATGCTCATACGGGTTGACGTATGCTTCTCCGCTTTCCCTAAGCTGTTCTATGGCTTCCTTTATTATCTGCGGATTTGATTTTACAGTGCTTCTATATTTATTCTGATATCTAAGCATTTCTCTCATATCGTTTTTCCCAAGCCTTAATGTACACGACCTAATCGATTCGCCTTTTGCCTGAGCTTTAAGCACTTCTTTCACAAGATAATATACTTCATCCTCGTCAAATGCCTTGAAGGCTTGCGGCTTGCCTAATATTTCGGTAAAGTAATCATTTCGTTTTAGCATAGCATAATAATAGTTCCTAACTGAATTAGGTTTTCTGCCTGTCCTTTTCGCCAAATCCTCAAAAACAGTTTTCAGCGGCAAATCTTTTTCTTTTGCTTCTTTTGCCCCTTTCATCAATGCTTCTATATCCGATCTGTCCCAGCCAAACATGCCTTCATTCACATTAAATGTATTAGTGTTAATACTTTTTTGCATATGTTTTTCCCCCTGTCTTGGTTTATTGCTCTATTATTGGCAATTGTTAGCAAATTTATTCTAGGGAGTTGTTATTTTAATAAAAAAAGCAAAGAAATCTTTGCTTTTGCTAAAACAATTCAATGTTTGGATATTATAATATAGTCCTAATTACAATTAATTAGAAGCAATATCGAATATTTTTATTTATGAATTTAAATACCGATTATAGGCCGTCATTTTTTATTGTTCTCATACCATGTCCATAAGCATATATATTTACAAATATCTATAGCTTTGGAGGTATAGTAAATGGATACATTGCCCATTAATGATATAATGCCTATGGTGATAGTGCAGTCACCGGGATTAAATGGCTTAGTGCGTTTGAATGACTCTATCGTAGGAGAAATAAATAATGATCAGCAGATGCTTCACCTGCCTCTTTCGCCAAATGCAAACTATTATTTGACTTTTATGCCTATTTGGGAAGATCCGAACAAGGTATACTGCCCTATTACAAAAAAGCTGTCATTTAGGAACGGAGAGTTGCTTCATGGCAGCAAAGAAGATACGTTTTTGTCTATTCAAAGATGGCCAGGGCATATATACAAGCTTACGCTTAATCCTCCTTTCACACATGCGCCCGAAAAATTGGGAGCTCCACTTCTCCTGCAGGAACTAACCTGGAAACCTGCCGCAAACGAATATAGAGTAGCTGTGTACAAAGATACTTGCGTAAATGTAGCTGTAGAAAGCGTCCATGACGATAGCGTATTCATGCTTTTCACACCCGAACATTCCAAAGAAGAAGCCGAAGCCGAAATCATAACAACAAACCAATTAGGCGATCTTCTTCTTGTAAAAGGCACAGTTGACGACAAAAACAGATTTTTAACACTCGTTTCATACAATAAAGGCGAATTCAACATACTGCTTGATACTGTTGTAACTCATTACGAGATACAGACTAACTCAGAAGACTTCCTTACGATATTCCAAGATCTTAACGATGCTGTGCAGCATGAAAAGCAGGTCATATACACGATTAAAGGACAAAGCCTTAGCACCAAGTCGACTTTCTATGGCTGGTTTGGCAGGAAGGCACGTCGCCCGCAAGAAAAAGATGAAGTCATTTATGCCTTCCTTGACGCAATGAAACTTCATCTGTACAGCGAAGCGATGGACTATTTATCTGCATCACTTAAAGAAGATCTTGCCGAAGAAGATGTCGCAGAGTTTTTAGGAGATTTCATATCGCATGAAAACACAATAGCAGATCCTACATGCGGAGGATATCTGGAATTGCAGCGAGCATTATTGTATAAAGAAAGCGGAGAAATAGTAGTGCGCATATACTGTTTTGAAATAGTGGAAGAACAGACAAAAATGGGCAAATATAAAATAAACAACATCCGCCAGATAACATAAAAAATATTTGATTGTCCAGACCCAAAAACAATAGTAGAATTATACTAAAGAAGAGGTGTAGTCTTATGAAGCTGATAGATATAACAATGCCTTATAGAAACGAAGGAGCACATTGGCCCGGCGATATGCCGTATACCTACAAACAGCTGACAGATATAAAATCCGGCAGTTCCGTTAATGTAGGAGCAGTATCTTTAGGTGTACATGGAGGCACACATATAGATGCGCCGTTCCACTATATGGCTAACGGTGTTACTATTGATAAAATGCCTATTGAATCTTTCATTTTGCCTGTAGCAGTAGTCGATGCGAAAAACTCTGCCGTGCTTGATGAATCACTTTTTAAAGATATGGATTTTGACAGGATAAAAGGCGTTTTATTCAAAACATGTACCTAGAAAGACAGAAATATTTTCCCTATGGATATACCTGTAGTTTCTCCAAAGCTTCCTGCATTTCTGAAAGAGGAGTTATTCTTATAGGAGTGGATGTGCCTTCTGTAGATGCAATAGAAGACAGCAGTGTTAAAGCACATAAAGCTATAGGAGAAAACAATCTTAGTATACTTGAAGGCATAGTGCTCGATTACGTAGAACAAGGGCTTTATGAACTTATAGCACTGCCTCTGCTGCTTGAAGGCAGCGATGCAAGTCCAGTTAGAGCAGTATTAAAAAGTTTGGAATAAAAAAATAGCTTTTAAGCTATTTTTTATATCATAAAGCATTCAGTCAAAGTTCCCAAGCCAATTGAGATAAATAGTATTCCCATACTAAAAGCTGCCAACCCTGCGCCTATGACAGGATGCGAGAAAACCAGAATAGAAAATAAAATCGATATAATGCCTATTGCAAACAGTATTCCCCAGTTAACAAAATTAAGTTTCTTTAATTCCAGAGCTGAGGTTATCCTTAGTACTCCTGTTATAAACGCCCATATTGCTATCAAATATGCAACAGAAAAAGCAAATACAGTACTGTTTAGCAGAAGAAGCACACCGAAAAGTAAATCAATAAGACCCTGAGTCAATATCCAGCTTGGTTTGCTTTTATAATAGTCACGAATATAACTTATTACATACATAATGCCTGTAGCAAAAAAAGCTAAGCCGATATAAGCAGCCAAAACAGAAAGAGCACCTATTGGATTAAAAATGCTTATTATACCGAATATAATACAAAAAACGCCTGCAACAATCATTATCGGCTTTGATAATCTCTTCATATTTAAGCCTCCTGCAATCTTATATAAAAAATATAAAGCAAATTACTGACCGTAAAACATTTTTATAAAATAATAAAAAGCGCAAATTATTGCGCTTTTATTCTTAATTAAAACCGTGCACCCATTTTTCGATATCGTGTATACACGCGGCACTCCTACAGGTGGCTCAATAAAGGCTTCCCTGCGGCACATAAACTGGTTTGCTTAATGCTGCTTCCGTCAGGACCTGACATGATTCACAATAGTTCATTGCACAGGACCCCTACGTCAACACTCCTTATAAGCTCCTGACCGCACATACACATACCTAGAAACAGGAATCCAGCTCCGCTATGGCGGATTGCGGATACAGGGCACCGCCAACTCCCCACCTGGCACGGTAAGTCTATTATACTATATTATGTTTAATATTATAAGCTTTTTTTAAAATAGTTTCTCGCGTACTATGCACTGTTCTCTATCTTGACCAACACCTATAAGCGATACAGGTACGCCTGAATACTTCTCTATAGCATTTATATACTTCTGCGCATTTACGGGAAGATCCTCAAATTTTCTTACATGGTTTATATTCCCATCCCAGCCTTCAAACTCTTCATAAATCGGTTTGCATTTCTCAAGCACCTTAAGGCTTGCAGGAAAATCTTCCAATCTCTTGCCTTCGTATTCATAAGCAACGCACATGCATACCTTATCGAAATCTCCAAGCGTATCCATATGTGTAAGTGCCAAAGAGCTTATAGAGCTTAACTGCACAGCATATCTCAACACTACCGTATCAAGCCATCCGCATCTTCTTGGCCTGCCTGTTGTAACGCCATATTCATGTCCTTTTTCTCTTATGGTATCACCTATCTCGTTGATCTGCTCAGTTGGGAATGGGCCTTGACCAACACGCGAAGAATAAACTTTTGCTATACCAAGAACGTAATCGATGCATCTTGGTCCTATGCCTGCGCCAATAGCAGCACCACCGGCAATAGGATGAGATGAAGTTACATACGGATAAGTTCCTGCCATTACGTCAAGAAGCGTACCTTGTGCACCTTCGAAAAGTATCTTTTTGCCTTTTGCATACTCTTTACCTAAAACAGCACCGGTATCGCATACATAAGGTGCAAGTTCTTTGGCGTATTCGCTGTATTCATCATACATAGCTTGAGCGTCAAGCTCGTCTGCACCATATATCTCTTTTAATTCTTTGTTCTTCTTTTCAACATTTTTGAATAAAAGTTCTTTAAAAACTTCAGGATCAATATAGTCGCAAAATCTTATGCCGCATCTGTTGGCCATATCCGTATAACAAGGGCCGATACCTTTCTGCGTTGTGCCTATATCAGATTTGCTCTTTTTTGAAGATGCTTCAGAAAGAGAATCAAACACCTTATGGTATGGCAAAAGCACATGCGCTCTGTCGCTTATATAAAGTTGATCTACTTTTAATCCTGAACTTCTCAGTGCCTTTAATTCATCTAACAGTGACTTTGGATTAACAACCACTCCGTTACCTATAACACATTTTTTACCATCATACATTGCACCGGATGGCACCAAATGAAGTGCAAACTTCTTGTCTCCTGATTTTATAGTATGTCCTGCATTATCCCCGCCTTGATAACGAACGACCGTATCTGCTTTTGCTGCGAGAAAATCAACAAAACGTCCTTTCCCTTCATCTCCCCATTGGGATCCTATTACTACAATACTGGGCATGTCTACATCTCCCCATTGTTTTTAATCGTGCTCATAAAAGCACCGATTAATAATAACATGCAATCTTGTTTTACGTCAAGGCAATTATGCATATATATGTCAAAAACACAAACAAAATATTAATTTTTTCAAATATCGTACGTTGTTTTGCTTGAGTTGTCAATCAATCGTAACATATCATATTAATATTCATATTATGCATTATGAGAAAGTAACTAGGAGGTTTAAAGATGTATGAACATAAAGAAGGATATTGCAACAGATGCCGCAGGAAGAAAGAAGACTGTATCTGCAATGTCGCAATAAAACCAAATCTCAACAATAACGAATATTTAATACCTAGAGATAAATATTATTTTGAAGGCACAAGCAAATGCGACTGTGAATATCCGTCTCCGAAAAAAATTACTATAAATCTATTATGACAAGAAGGCCAACTTATTACAATGTCCTTTTATAGAACAAGCTCTATGTGATATGGAGTGTTTTATACCGCTTATAGCCGTTGTTGAAATGCTTCTTTGCATAGATAATTTTTATGAAGACAATGTACAACTGGTTGTTCTATTCCCTTTTTTTACTTAATAAAACTATAAGAAAAAAACCATCTTGGCTTTTAACATCAAGAGGGTTTTTTGTTTTTAAAACTTAAAAATTGGGTATTAATAGAAAATTATTTTTGAATATTAAATTCTTTTCTCACCATACTAATAACATAATCTAAAAGGAGGAGTAAAAAGCAAATGGCTAAAAATCAGAAGTATACAGATCAGCAGGATAAACAATACAAACAAAGCAATAAATCCAATAAGCAGAATGACAAACAAGGTATGCAGGATTGTGAAGGCAAAGACGTAAGTGATCAGAAGATCAAAAATAAATCTATGTACTAAACGGCTTCTCTTAAGGATTAGGCACCATTTACATGGTGCCGTCTTTTTTGCTTTTTTTTTATTTTTAAATTGTTTTTTTGAACTGTTCTATTATTTCTTTAAATGTTTTTAGCGTTTCTGTCAGGGATTCTTTCTTTGTAAGATCAACTCCTGCAATTTTTAAAAGCTCAATAGGGTAATCTGTTCCGCCGCTATGCAGGAATTTCAGATAATTTTCCAAAGCTCCTTCTTTATGTTCTGTTATACCGTCAGCTATTGCAATAGCGCTCAAAAAGCCTGTAGCATATTTATAAACATAAAACGCATTATAAAAATGCGAGATCCTTGCCCACTCCATTTTTATCTGTTCATCTACTATGACGCTTTCGCCATGATAAAACTTATTAAGATCAGCATAGATTTGCTGCAGTGTGTCAAGTGTCAGTGACTCTCCGTCAGCGGCCTTTTCATGGATAATCTTTTCAAATTCGGCAAACATTGTTTGTCTGTAAACTGTTCCTCTATACTGTTCAAGCAAATGATTAAGTATAGCCGCCCTCATTTTTTCATCTTTCGTTACAGAAAGCAGATAGCGTGTCAAAAGGACTTCGTTGACCGTTGAAGCGACTTCCGCTACGAATATCTTATATCCCGCTGTTATATACGGATTTGCTTCGTTTGAATAGTATGTATGGATGGAATGTCCCATTTCGTGAGCTATAGTAAATACGTTATCAAGTGTTTTTTCGTAATTTAAAAGTATATATGGATGAGTGCCATATGAACCCCATGAATACGCGCCGCTTGTTTTCCCAACGTTTTCGTAAACGTCTATCCATCTTTCATCGAAGCCTTTTTTTAATAGAGCAACATACCCTTCTCCCAAAACAGAAAGCGCCTTTAGCACGATTTCTTTTGCTTCATCAAATGTATATTCGGTTTCCACGTCGCTGTTGAGCGGTACATACATGTCATACATATGCATTTCATCAAGACCAAGCGCTTGTTTTTTTACAGCCATATACTCATGCAGTGCGTCAATATTTTCATGTATCGCAGAAACCAGATTATCATAAACTTCTTTTGGCACATTATCTTCAAACAATGCTGCTTCCATAGAACTTTTAAAATGTCTTGCTTTTGCATAAAATGCGTCTTTTTTAATACTTGAATTCAATGTAGCTGCATATGTGTTTTTAAGCTGCTCGTATGCAGCATAATATGTTAAAAACGTATTTTTTCTTATCTCTCTGTTTTTGTTTTCCATCAGCATTATATATCTGCCATGTGAAATTGAAACTTCCTGCCCGTCTTCCAATGTGATTTTACCAAAAGTTACATCAGCATTATTCAGCATCGAATATATCGTTTTTGGTGACTCGGCTACCTCCCCCATTTTTGCAAGCAGTTCTTCGCTTTTCTCATCAAGTATATGCTCTTTCTGTCTGATTATATTGTCAAACATATGCCTGTACTTTTTAAGTTCCGGTAAAGCTTCAGACATTCTGGTAAGTTTATCGCCTATTTCGGTAAGTTCAGGTAGTAAAAAAGCTGTAGCAGCTTCAAGTTCTACAGATAGAGCCATCGCTCTATCCGTAAGTGCCTGATATGTACTGTTGCCGTTATCCTGATCTCTTCTCATGTGCGCATAAACGAAAAGCTTTTCCGCCGTTTCATATACTTCATATATTGCATCAAGCGCTTTTAAAAGCTGCTTACTGCTTTTTGCCAAAGTGCCTTTGTATTTTTTTATTTCGTTTATCTGTGTTTTTGTGCTTTCGTATTCTTTTTCCCACTCTTGATCGCTAGCAAAGATGTCTTCCAGTTTCCACGTGTCTTTGACATCTACTTGTTCTCTCCTTTTTAGCGCTTCATTCTGTGGCATATTATCTACTCCTTTAATTTTTAAAGCTGTGTATCGGCGCCGGTATACGTCCGCCTCTATCTATAAAATCTTTGGACGAGAATTTATTTACGCCTAAGATAGGAGCATGTCCAAGCAGGCCTCCGAACTCAACGTTGTCTCCTTCTTTTTTGCCTGGTACAGGTATTATCCTTACAGCCGTAGTTTTAGCATTAATCATTCCTATTGCAGCTTCATCTGCAATAATAGCCGAAATAGTTTCTTTTGGCGTATCTCCAGGTATCGCTATCATATCAAGACCAACAGAGCAAACAGAAGTCATAGCTTCCAGCTTATCAAATGTCAGCGAACCTCTCAAAACAGCATCTATCATTCCCGCATCTTCGCTTACAGGTATAAAAGCGCCGCTTAAGCCGCCCACATGTGAGGAAGCCATTATACCGCCTTTTTTAACTGCGTCGTTTAGCATAGCCAAAGCTGCTGTAGTTCCGTGTGCGCCTGCGCTTTCAAGTCCCATTTCTTCGAAAATATGCGCAACGCTGTCGCCGACTTCCGGTGTCGGTGCTAAAGAAAGATCAACTATGCCGAAAGGAACGTTCAGCCTTTTTGATGCTTCCACAGCTACAAGCTGACCCATTCTCGTTATTTTGAATGACGTTTTCTTAATAGTATTAGCTACTTCATCAAATGGCATACCTTTTATTTTTTCAAGCGCAGATTTTACAACACCAGGACCGCTGACACCGACATTAATCGTACATTCAGGCTCACCAACGCCATGGAACGCACCTGCCATAAACGGATTGTCTTCTACGGCATTTGAAAACGCAACAAATTTAGCACAGCCTATCGCATCTTTGTCAGCAGTTTTTGCTGCTAAGTCTTTTATTATGCCTCCTAAGTGTTTTACAGCGTCCATATTAATTCCAGCTCTTGTGGATGCAACATTTACGCTTGAGCAGACAAGTTCCGTTTCGCTAAGTGCCTGAGGTATAGAATTAATGAGAGATCTGTCGGCATTTGTGTAGCCTTTCTGCACCAATGCCGAAAACCCGCCTATAAAATTAACCCCGACTTCTTTTGCAGCTTTGTCAAGAGCCATAGCAAGAGGAGTAAAATCATCTGCCTTGCACGCAGCAGCGACAAGCGCTATTGGAGTAACAGCGATACGCTTATTTACAACTTTTATGCCATATTCTTCTTCTATGTCTTCACCGACTTTAACAAGATTTTTGGCATAATTAGTTATTTTATCATAGATATTATCGCACATTATTTTTATATCGCTATGAGCACAGTCAAGAAGAGATATACCCATTGTAATTGTCCTAACATCGAGCTTTTGTTCATCGAGCATCTTAAGTGTGTCCATTATTTCCTTTGTTGTAAGCAATGTATTTCCCTCCTAAATCAAATTCTGTTCATAGCATTGAATATTTCTTCGCGCTGGATCCTTACGTTTAGATCCATATTCTTTCCGAGTTCATCAAGTTTATCCTTCAGTTCTTTATAAGAGACGATTATGTCGGTTAGATCCACATACATAGCCATTATAAAATTTGTACCAAATACTGTTTGATTTATATCTAAAATATTTGCATTATATCTAGCCATTAGTCCGCTTACTCCTGCGATGATACCTACCTTATCATTACCTATTACTGTTATTATTGCTTTCATTATTGTCCCTCCTTAATTATCTATTCCAATATTTTATTATGTTTTTCAACTATTTACAATAAAAAAACCAGCATAAGCTGGCTTTATATCACTTCGACGTTAGCTTTTTTCACTTTTTTCTTTACAGAATCTATAAACCTATTATCACCGCTTTTGGGTGATCCCAAAACAAGTATGCCTACATTATTTTCTTTTACGAAATTACATATCGTTCCTTCTACATTTTCTGCTCTTAACACAGACATTTGCGCTCCGACATCCTTTGCAGCATTATATAAATAATCTATCGCTTCGCCTTCACTAGGATTGCCTAGAAAATCATCTCCATCTTTGGCAACATGTACAACAAACAGCTTGCCTCCCAATTCATTCTGAAGTTCTTTCCCTTTTTCAATAAGTCTTTTGCATGTCAGTTGCATAGTTACACACACCATGATATTGTTCCTTAGTTGTGCGCTCATTTATATAACCTCCAATATACTTAGGTCAAGTCGTCTCCAATAGATACTCCATTACCTCCCCAGCTGTATCAGCTATCTTAAATAGCTTTTCATATTTCAGAAAATTTTCGTTCACCATTACTTCCATTTGGTCAAATAATGGTTTGTAAAAATCATTCGTGTTTAATACGATTATTGGTTTGTCATGCCTTTTAAGCTGTTTTAGAGTTATTATCTCCATAAGTTCTTCAAGCGTACCTACTCCACCAGGCAACGCAACGAATGCATCAGCCCTTTCATCCATTATCCTTTTTCTTTCTCTAAGTGTTTCAGTTAAAATAAGCTCATCGCATTTATCATATATGAGACCGGAATTGTTCAAATGATTTGGCACTACTCCTATTAAGTACGCGCCCTTTTCTTTTGCACCTCTTGCTACCGCTCCCATAAGCCCTGTAGAGCCGGCTCCAAAAATAATTTTTTTGTTCTTTAAGGCAATAAGCTTTCCCAGCTCATACGCTTCTCTTTTGTAATCATCAGATATTTCTTCTCTTGCTGCTCCAAATATACATATATTCTCTAACATTATATCTTCCTTATATTATGTTTACTTATTAATTATATAAGAGTATTGTGTACAAATCAAACACGTAAATATGGCATAATTACGTAAGGTTATGCGAATTATTACAAATATGCCTTTGTTCTGTTATTTCCTTTTTAATGAAACTAAACCTGTGTATAATAATATTATGGAAAAAGACACACAATATATTTATAGCTTTGACGCTATCGTACCGAAAAATTCAAAAATATTGATTTTAGGTTCTATTCCAAGCGTTTCGTCTTTAGAGAAGCGTAAGTTTTACGGCAACGAAAAAAACAGGTTCTGGAACGTTTTATATTACCTTCTAGAACAAAAGCCCGCCGATTTATATTATGCCGAAAAGATCGACTTCTTGCACAGACATAACATAGCCCTTTGGGATGTCATAAAATGCTGCAAACGTGAAGGAAGTCTTGACAGCAATATAAAAGATGAACAACCAAATGACATAAAAAGTCTTATAAAAGAAAGCGGAACGATAAATCATGTTTTTTTCAACGGAACGAAAGCAAAAGATGTATACAAAAAATATTTTGAATATCAATCCGATCTGCAATATACCTTATTGCCTTCAACAAGCCCTATACCAAGAAAAAACATCAGAAATATAGATGATCTTATTAAAGCTTGGTCGATCGTAAGGGATATTTTGCAGGAAACTTAGGAGGAATATATTTGCCGTTATATTATGATTCGACAATATGGATACTAATACCTGGTATTTTAATAAGCATGCTTGCTCAGATGAAAGTACAAGGAACATTTAATACATACTCAAAAATAAAAAGTCAAAAGGGGATAACAGGCTCTATAGTTGCAAGGACTCTTTTAGATTCAAACGGGCTCAGTTATGTCAAAGTGGAAAAGATTCAGCAGAATCTTGGAGATCACTATGATCCAAGAGAAAACGTTATAAGATTAAGTCCTGAAGTTTATGATTCTTCTTCTATATCCGCTTTGGGAGTCTGCGCTCACGAATGCGGACATGCTATGCAGTTTAAAGAAGGATATGCCCCTGTAAGAGTAAGAGACTCCATACTCCCTGTTGTAAGTTTTAGCTCCAATCTTGCGTTTCCGCTTATATTGTTCGGGCTGTTTTTCAATATGCTGAATTTGATCTATATGGGTATAATCGCCTTTTCAGCAGTGCTACTTTTTCAGCTAGTGACTTTGCCTGTTGAATTCAACGCTTCAAGAAGAGCTATAGTCGCGCTTGAAAATGAGGGATATCTGAACCACGAAGAGATAGCCGGAGCAAAAAAAGTCCTTTCGGCGGCAGCGATGACTTATGTTGCCGCTACGCTCCTCTCGCTATTAACACTTATAAGGTTTATATCCATAGGCAATTCAAGACGAAGGTAAACAGAAAAAGCCGGCTTTTGCCGGCTTTTTCTGTTTTCATTCAGGCCTGAATGTTTGACATTCTGTTGAACCTATAGCAGTGTCTTTGGGCCCTAATATTTTTACACCTGCAGCATAGCACTTATTATTATCATTGTATGTACAGTTTACAGCATTACACGAAACACTCGGTGCATCATCAAAAGAAGAAACTTCAAGATCTCCTATCATAGTACTTTTATCGGAAAATACCTGATCTCTATCCTCTGTAAATGTTGCGCAGTATGTATCGCTCCCGTTTTTTGTTGTGCCTCCGACTATATTTATCGTCGGAGCAGTGCATTTCCTTGCCGCATTATATACGCATGTTTTTGCATCACATAATAATGATTCTACCATTTTCATTCCTCCTATTTAGTATCAAAAGAAGCACATATACTGTGATTGATATTTTGATCATCAGAAGACATGGAAGCAACAGTAATAGCATTTAATGAGCATTTTTGCCCATTTTTGTTATGTGCATAGTTTTCAACTCTGCAATTTATTTGCTGTTTATTTTCCATAAAATATCTTCCTTGTTCTTTTCGATTATTATATGCCTAAAAACCGTTTTTATTCTGGGTGTTGTTTCAAATATATACTAATTGCATATGAGAGAGTTTAATGTTATATTAATAATGCAATTATATGACAGTTCGAAACCATCCTGTCTTTAAACAAAACTAGGACCACTTTTTCTTTTTGAAAAAGTTTAATTGTGCTAGTTTTGGCACAATTTTTTTAATTTTTGGAGGAAATATGAAAAACAGAAAGATCACAACACAGTTCATCACGCAAACAGCAATCATAGCAGCACTTTACACAGCTTTAGTTTATGTTTTTGCAGGAATAAGCTTTCTCCCGTTTCAAGCAAGAATAGCCGAGGCGCTCTGCATACTGCCGGCTTTCACTTTTGCCGCTGTGCCGGGTCTGTTTATCGGCTGCATACTGTCAAACATTATAGGCGGATTAGGTATTATTGACATCGTTTTCGGTTCGCTTGCCACTTTTCTTGCAGCATACCTCACTTATATAATACCTAAAGATATATTAAAACCACTGCCGGCAGTCCTTGTCAACGCCGTAGTGGTTCCTATAATACTTTATTATACTGTAAATTCACCTATTTTACTTACCGCATTTGAAATATTCATGGGACAGACGATCTCATGCTACGGTCTTGGGCTGCCTCTTCTTTATGCACTGAAAAGAAGCGGTTTTATGAAAGCTAATCAATAGCATAAAAAGACGGTAAACGTTCTTCGAAAACGGTCAAATAATTAAAACCGGCTTTTAGAAGCATTGCCTGCGCTTGCTCAAATGATTTAGCAACATTTTTTGTGTTATGGCTGTCTGACCCTATCGTCACAATTTCGCCGCCAAGTTCTTTATATCTCTTTAAAACCGGCAAAAACGCATCAAAAGCGCCTTCTGTCTGCAGACAAGAAGTATTTACCTCCATACCTTTTCCTTTGGATACAAGCTTTTTGAATATTTCATCAATGCGATCGCTAAAATCATTGTATATAAAAAGTTTTTCTCTGAATCCAAGGAATTTGCACGGATAATTGATATGACCTAATACGTTGTAATAATTCACAGTATCTATCATTTGCAATATCAAATCAAGATACAACGTTTCGATCTTAATAAAATCATTTGGGTCATTGTCGGCAACATAATAATCTATATCGCCAAGATTATGAATAGAACCTATAACAAAATCCAAGTCATAATCATTGACAAATTTTTGATTTTCTTTTTCAAAGCCCTTTATATAGCCTACCTCCATACCTTTTGCTATTTTTATTATACCGCTGTATTTTTCTTTGCATTCATCTATTTTTTTAAAATGATTCATATAATCTTCAGATACGTATTTATAATACGGCTCAAACGGATCGCCAAGATCCAAATGATCTGTTATGCAGATAGCATCTGCTCTCTCCCTAAGAGCTGCCGCTATTATATCTTCCATTGGAGTATTGCTGTCGGGTGAAAACTCTGTGTGCAGATGAAAATCAGTCTTCATTTATGCCTCCTTTATTTGTGCCTTTATTTGTTCTTGCTGGCAGACCAGTGCAATTTGCTGTATACGCGCTTTGCTGCGGCAGAACCATCGTCCAATACTACAGGCTGATAGTTATTGTAGCTGGCGCTGCCTGATACGCTACATGGTATCACATTCAATTCAACATCTTCTACTTCTCCGCCTTTTGTTGTGAAAGTTGCCTGTACTATGGCAGTATCTTTGTCAGTTGGATTCGTATTGCCGCCGAAGCAAAAATTGCCCATTGAATAAAGTATATATTTGCCTTTATACATATCTATTTTCTCAAGTACATGCGGATGATGCCCTACTACAATGTCTGCTCCCGCATCTATGGCCGCTTTTGCCATCTGAACTTGTATATCGACAGGATCATAATAACCTTCAGCGCCCCAATGCATAGAAAATATTATTATATCACAGCCCATATCCTTCAGTTTTTGAACATTTTTTGCAAATGTCTGAGAGGTATGTGTAAATTTATAGCCTACCATACCTATTTTGACTCCGCTAGATGTTGTGTATGTGGTTATCTCTCCGTCACCTGTATAAACTATCCCTTTGCTGTCAAGCGCAGCTATCGTATCATCATAACCTTGCTGACCATAATCCATCGTGTGATTATTTGCTATGTTTACTGCTTCAATAGAGCCTTGTACAAGTATATTCACTTTATCAGGTGAAGCCCTGAATGTATACTGCTTTGAAGCAGGCACATTATAGTTCGTGAAAACTCCTTCCAAATTCACAAGCGTCATGTCATCCTTTGAGAAAATACTTTTTACTTTAGCAAACGGATACGAATAATTCTTGCCGACTATCGTAATAAAAGAATTCGTATTGCTCCACGTGTCACGCTGCGACCCAAGAGTGCAGTCGCCCGCAAAAGAAACCAGTGTTGTCTTTTCAGTACCCTCAGTTGTGGTAAGGCTTGCAGTAGGTTCAAAGAGCACCTCGCTAGGCTCTATAGTTCTTGTTGCGCCTGAGCTTGCAGTTGTATGTATCTTTTCATCAATAGTATTTTTAATAAGTATCGCTCCTACGCATAATAAAATTAATGCGAGTACAACAAATGCAATAAACTTTTTCATAGTATCCTCTTTTGTATACTTAAATATATAACATAATATAACACCCATCATTATTAAAAACAAATTAAACTTATATTAAATTTCTTCTAAATCATTGACAAATGGCCTATAATAGAAAAAAATATTATAAGTAATGAATATAGGCAAATATACCAGTTTTGTCTTTACCATATATTTTAAATCTTACTTGGAGATGATTATTTGGCGCAGAAATTATTATTTGTCGGAATGGGAGGCCTTATCGGCGCATCGCTAAGATACCTTATTTCTATCTATACTGCCAGGGTTTTAGGTACCGATTTCCCTTATGGGACACTTTTTGTAAATATTTTAGGAGGATTTCTTATCGGATTTGTTATGGAGCTAAGTTTAGGCACGGACCTTATTTCGCCTAATTTAAGATTGTTCCTGACAACAGGATTAATGGGAGGCTTAACCACTTTTTCAACATTCGGATATGAGACGATCAGTCTTTTTAACGAAGGAAGCTATATTTTAGGCTCATTAAATGCGGGACTTAATTTATTTCTATGTCTAGGGTTCGTTATTCTTGGGAAACTTGCTGCTACATGTTTGATATAAGGAGGTTTATCAAATGAAACTTGAAGGCAAAGGCAAACTGCTAAAAATATTCATAGGCGAATCAGATAAATGGCACGGTGAAGCGCTCTATCATGTCATTTTGAAAAAGATAAAAGAAAAAGATCTTGCGGGTGCAACTATAATAAGAGGCATTGAAGGATTTGGGGCAAACAGCCGAATACATACGCAAGCTATCGAAGTATTATCCCAAGACCTGCCTATAATAATAGAGGTTATCGATAAAGAAGATAAAATTAGTGAACTACTAAAAGAAATCGAGCCAATGATAGGCGAAGGTCTTATAGTAATAATGCATGATATTGAAATAATTAAATACGCTAAATCAGGCAAATAAAAAAAAGCGCTTATAAAAGCGCTTTTTTTATTTTGTATTTAGAAATAGCTCAAAAGATTTTCAAGCTTCTTCTGCTTCATCTTCTTTTGCCAGCAGTTCTTTAGTTTTCATAAGCCTTGTAAGGTTACCACGCTCATTTTCCTCAAGTTTCATGGTGATGCTTTTTATCGTTTCTTCAAGCTGCGGTATCATGACATATTCAAGCGCGTTAACACGACGTCTTGTCTTTTCTATCTCATCTGCCAGCATATTACATGTCTTTTCTATTTCGGCAAGCTCCAATATCTTCGGCATAAGTTCGGTCAAAGTGGAGATAGAGCCGTCAAGTTCACCAGAAGTGGTTGCAAAGCTGTAAGGAAAGGCAGTAATATTTTCGGCATTATCGTCAGAGAATTTTATCACCGGCACATCAACGCTCATTATATTCCTTTTGGAAAGTTCAAGTGTCATAGTCCTTGACGGCATCAAAAGTGCTTCTTCTATTACTTCTCCACGCATAGCCGCTCTTGCAAGAACAAACGATTTGAGTGCCTTTGAAAGCTCCTCTTCTACTTCATCTCTCAGCTCTTTATTCTGTTTTATAAGCTCAATGAACCTACGCATCATTTCATCGCGCTTATCTTTCAGAAGCTTATGTCCCCGCGTAGCAGTAACGAGCCTTTTCTTAAGACGTGTAAGCTCCATACGCGTAGGGTTTACATTCATTACAGCCATCTATCACTCATCCTCTTCTTTAGGAAGATATTTCTCTATAAACTCCTCACGAATACGTTTAAGTTCTGATTTCGGTAGTATTTTAAGCAGTTTCCATCCAAGATCAAGTGTCTCATCTATGCTTCTATTCGTATCAAAACCCTGGGATACATACTGCTCTTCAAATGCATCCGAGAATTTAGCATACAGTTTATCTACGTCACTTAACGCAGCTTCACCTAAAATAACGGAAAGCTCTTTTGCTTCTTTACCGCGGGCATAAGCCGCAAACAGCTGGTTCATAGTGTCTGCATGATCTTCTCTCGTTTTGCCCTTGCCGATACCTTTATCCTTAAGTCTTGAAAGCGACGGCAGAACATCTATAGGAGGCATTATGCCTTTTCTGAACAGGTCTCTTGACAGTATTATCTGACCCTCTGTTATATATCCTGTAAGGTCGGGAATCGGGTGAGTCTTATCATCTTCAGGCATTGTAAGAATAGGTATCTGCGTTATAGAACCTTTCTTGCCTTTTATCCTTCCCGCTCTTTCGTACATTGTTGCAAGGTCAGTATAAAGATATCCCGGATAACCACGTCTGCCCGGTACTTCCTTACGAGCTGCCGAAACTTCACGAAGCGCTTCTGCGTAGTTTGTAAGGTCTGTTATTATAACAAGGACGTGCATATCTCTTTCATATGCAAGATATTCAGCGGCTGTAAGTGCCATACGAGGTGTTGTTATGCGCTCGATAGCAGGGTCATTTGCCAGGTTTATAAATACGACAGCTCTGTCTATAGCGCCTGTTTTTCTAAAATCCTGTATGAAGAAGTCCGCTTCTTCAAATGTTATACCAACTGCACAGAATACGACTGCAAAGTTTGATGATTCATCCAAAACTTTTGCCTGCCTTGCTATCTGAGCTGCAAGCTGTGCATGCGGAAGACCTGAGCCGGAGAACACAGGCAATTTCTGACCACGAACTAATGTATTAAGTCCATCTATAGCAGAAATACCGGTCTGTATGAATTCATCAGGATAGTCTCTAGCAGCCGGGTTTAAAGGCTCTCCGTTAACGTCCATCCTTTTTTCAGGAATGATGTTTGGTCCACCATCTTTTGGCCTGCCCATACCGTCAAATACACGTCCAAGCATATCTGGAGAAACAGCAAGCTCAATACTTTTTCCTAAAAATTTAGCTCTTGAAGAAGCTATCTGCAAACCCTGAGAAGCTTCAAACAGCTGAACGACCGCTCTGCCGCCGTCTATTTCAAGCACACGACCGCTTCTTGTCGTACCGTCTTTTTGCTCTATTTCAACAAGTTCGTTATACTTAACGCCTTCTACTCCTTCAACGACCATAATAGGGCCGACTACTTCCTTTATCGTACGATATTCCTTTAACATTATTGCAAGCCCCCTTCAACCAATGCTTCTATTTGATCTGTAAGCTCTTGCATCAGTTTTTCATATGCATCGTTTATCTCGTCTTCCGGCACATATTTGATACGACCAATCGACTCACGCACAGGCAATGCAACGAGCTTTGAAAAATCAGCATCTTGTTTCAGCGCTTTTTGTCCAAGTTCATGATATGTAAGGATCAGTTTAAGCATATCATATTGCTTCGTTAATGAAGAATATGTATCTATTTCATGGAAAGCGTTCTGATGCAGATAGTCTTCTCTTATTGAACGCGTTATCTCCAATGTGAACCTGTCCTGATAAGATAATGCATCTACACCGACTAAACGAACTATTTCCTGTAGTTCTGATTCTTTTTGAAGAAGCTTCATTGCCTCTGTTCTCATCTTCGACCAATCTTCGCCGACTTCTTTATCAAACCATATATCAAGCTTATCTGCATAAAGCGAATAGCTTGTCAACCAGTCTATAGCCGGGAAGTGTCTAGCATAAGCCAGCGAAGAACTTAATCCCCAGAAAACTTTTACTATTCTTAGCGTTGCCTGAGAAACCGGCTCTGAAATATCGCCACCAGGAGGCGAAACAGCACCGATGGCCGTTATAGCTCCTGTTTTGTCTTCGCTGCCGATTACTTTTACTACGCCGGCACGCTCATAGAACTCCGCAAGCCTCGAAGACAGATAAGCAGGATAACCTTCCTCTCCAGGCATTTCTTCAAGGCGCCCTGACATTTCTCGTAATGCTTCTGCCCATCTTGATGTAGAATCAGCCATAATAGCCACTTTATAGCCCATATCTCTGAAATATTCAGCTATCGTTATGCCAGTATATATAGAAGCTTCACGCGCTGCAACAGGCATATCCGATGTGTTTGCTATAAGAACTGTCCTCTTCATAAGAGGTTCGCCTGATTTAGGATCTTTTAGTTCAGGAAATTCCATAAGAACATCCGTCATCTCATTGCCACGTTCACCGCAGCCTATATAAACGATTATGTCTGCATCTGCCCATTTTGCCAGCTGATGCTGTACGACCGTCTTGCCGCTTCCGAATGGGCCAGGGACTGCTGCAACACCGCCTTTTGCAACAGAGAACAATGTATCTATAACTCTCTGACCTGTGACCATAGGTTCAGATGGCGCTAATTTTTCCAGATAAGGTCTGCCTTTTCTGACCGGCCATCTTTGTACCATGGGCAGTTCTACTTCTTTGCCAGCGCCAGTCTTTATTTTTGCGATAGTTTCAACGATCGTATGCTCGCCTTCTCCTATCCAAGTTATCTCGCCTTCTATGCCAATAGGAACCATTATTTTATGCAGTACTATCGTTGTTTCTTGTACAGTGCCAAGAACATCACCTGCAACAACTCTATCACCTACTTTAGCTGTAGGTTTAAATTCCCATTTCTTTTCATGATCAAGACTTGATACTTCAATACCTCTTGTTATTCTATCCCCTGCCATTTCTCTTATCTTGGTCAGAGGTCTCTGTATACCATCAAATATAGATTCTATAAGCCCAGGGCCCAATTCAACAGAAAGCGGATACCCTGCTTCGTATACAGGCTCGCCAGGTCCTAACCCTGAAGTCTCTTCATATACCTGTATGGAAGCTTTATCTCCCCTTAATTCTATTATCTCGCCAATTAGCCTTTTATCGCTGACGCGCACAACGTCATACATCTTACTATCAGCCATACCACTGGCTACTATTAACGGCCCTGAAACCTTGACGATAGTGCCTTGCATAAATCTACCTTCTTTCCTGCTTTAATACATGTGTCTATTTATCGTTAAATATGATATCCGCCCCTATTGCCTTTTCCACGTTAGCTTTAACATTCTTTATACCAAACCCGGTTGATCCGGAATTATTCGGTATAGGAATCACTACCGGAAAAGGTGTGGTCTTATATCTATCGATCGTCTCGGGTATCTGCATAGCGATTTGCTCGGTTATAAGTATTACAGCAAAATCATCTTTTGCAAGTTTTTTAAGTGTTTCCTCCGCCTGCTCGTTTGTTGTCACAGGAAAAACATAAAGGCCTATGGCTTTAAACCCCAAAACTGAATCCTTGTCTCCTATAACTCCTATTTTATGCATATAACCCACTCAACCTTTCCTGAACAACAGCCGGGTCTATGGCATTGATTTTTGCTGTCATCACAATACGTATCGCCTTTGATTCCTGCTCTTTTGCAAGCATATAACCTACAATAGGCTCAATGGTAAACGCATTATACTTATACTTATCCACTATTTTTTGCAGCAGCTCTTCAGTCAGCTTTTCATAAGCGGCAATCGACTTTGTGTTTATGAATGAAGCAATACCGTTTATAACTACTTCGCCGTAATTTTTAATGCTAAGAGTCTGCACCGCATTCTCTAGCGGCTGCTCGTATAACTGCAAAAATGTCCTATTATCTATTTCTCCCCCATCAATGAGCATTTCTTCCATTTCCGCCTTGCTTACGCCTATTGCTTTTGCCCTAATAAATATCTCGATATTCGTCAGGTCTGCTTTTGTAGTAAAATACTCATTGATGAATTCGTTTTTATATTTTTTCTTTTCCTCTGCGATCTGCTCAAACATTGCCCTGTCTATAAGCACATCAATTAGCTGCGGGTTTGCCGCTCCTGAAGTCGCTATGATATTATCAAGCTTATAAAGAGCATTCCCCAGCGGTTTTGGAATATAAGCATATATTTTTTCATATATCGCTTCGTGAAGTGTTTCTATGCTTATAGAGCCACCATCTATAAGCAAATCATTACTGTCTATATCCAGCAGCGAATTCTTCTTAAGCACTTTCGCGTTATGATAATCATACTTCAATAAGAAAAGGTCTGTCATTCCTTTATCCGGCGTTATCTTATTTATAAGCTCATATGTATCGTTCATTTCTCTTTTAATAAGCAATTCATAATCACCGGGATTTGAAACTGTCTCTGCTGCGCCATAACCATTTTCAAGCAAGGCTTTCAATGCTTCGTCAGCGCTTCCCGTTTCAAGTATTCTATAAAACTTTTGCTTGTCGAGCAATTTGCCCTCCAGCGCTCTAATACGAGCTACTGCATAAGCATAACTTCTTTGCGGCATATTAATCAATACCTTCCGTATCAAACAAAATAGCTGCAACTTCAGGTTCTATCTGCTCAAATAATTTATTAAGCAGCGAATCAAAACTGCAATTACGCATATAGGATCCGCCGTCCAAAATGAACCCTCCTGCAAAACCATTTTGCTTCTCGCCAAGCTTAAGCTCGCCCTTCTTATTCTGCTTTTTCAGCTCAGCGTTTATTTTATCTAAAAATTCTGGAGTGAACTTTTCTGCATCCGACTCACTTGGCAGAATCGTTTCATCTCCTGTTTCAGTCGACTCAAGTATTATTTTTAAAACAAGTGACTCCCACTTATTCCCTTTGTACCTTAAAAGCTCTACAAGCGTTTTTTCATAAAGCTCTTTTAAAGAATCGGACTTTGTCTTAAGCACAGCTTTTCTCTTTTCCATATCAGAAAGTGCAAGAGTCCTTTTTTTCTGTTCATTAGCTGCTTCAAGACCTTTTTTGAGTATAGCATTAGCTTGGGCTTCTCCGTCTTTTTCAGCCTTTTCCAATATGTCTTTAGCTTTCTGATCTGCTTCAGCTTTTATTTTTTCAGCCGCTTTATTCGCTTCATCTAATATGCGCTCCACTATGCGCCCTGCTTCTGCCATCTAAAGCACTCCTTTTTTAAGAATTGTATTAACCTAGTTGAATACCATTTACCATAAGGAACGAAGCAAGTAGTGAAAGAACTGCATATGTTTCAACTAATACAGCAAACGTAACAGCTTTACCTTGTTCTTCAGGTCTTTTTGCTATAAGGCCGATACCTGCTGCTGCAGCTTTGCCCTGAGATATAGCTGAAAGAAGGCCAACGAGTCCAACAGGCAAACAAGCCATAAAGATCATGAAACCCTGTGTCGGCGTTATTGTTGCTAATGTTCCAAGGATGCCTATTTTCATCATTACGATAAACCCTATAAGAAGTCCGTATATACCTTGTGTTCCTGGCAATGCCTGTAGTAACAATACCTGGCCGAATCTATCAGGATTCTCTGCAACTACTCCGCCAGCTGCCTCGCCTGCAATACCTACGCCTATAGCTGAACCTATGCCAGCTAACCCTACTGCTATTGCGGCGCCTCCAACTGCGAGAATCGGTCCAAAATTGAATAAACCTTCCATGTGATAATTCCTCCTTAAAAATCAAGAAAATATTTTTAATGCTTTTAAACTTCGTTTGTTTGTTTTTTTAGACGTACATACTTTGTTTTGTAAGAGAACGGTCTGAATTCTCTCCCTCCTGCTTCATAAAATTTACCGAAAAATTCTATATATTGAAGCCTGCTTGCATGAACATAAGCACCGAGCACATTTATTGCAATGTTGAATATATGCCCGCCTATCAATATAGGAATCATGAATATAGTTCCAATAACGCTGCCGGCAAGCATGCTTGCTATTGTGTTAATAACCATTGCAATAACGCCTGTAGCCAAACCTAGTGCAAACAGTCTTGAATATGAAAGTACGTCGCTCAAATATCCGGTAATATTATAAAGGCTCAATAAGCCTGAAAAGAATTTCTTGATGATCGACTTTTGATGTCTTCCCTGTGTAAGCACTAAACATGCTGCGGAAGCTATCGCTGTCCATTTAGCTACAACTGCTGTCTGCTCGATAGCCAAAAGCGGCAGGCTTACAAGTAGCACCATCCAGACAAACTGATCCAATATTGCATCCATTAAGTGTCCGCGTTTTATGCTCATATATGCGTTTATACCCATGCCGACAAAAATATGCACGGCTCCGAAAAGAAAACATACTGCAAGCATATATATTGGTTCCTCCAGCGGATTGAACCATATCGGCTGCAAAGAAAGCCCAAACCAACCGCCGTACAATGCGCCCCATATGAACGTGGATACGCCGCATATGGCGATAAGTGAAACAAGCTGTTTCATCATTCCCTGCGGTTTTATAAGTAGCAGCATAGCTGTTGCAGCTATGGAAATAACTATGCCGTAACCTGCATCTGAAACCATCATACCAAAGAACACAAAATAGAACGGCGCCATAAGTATATTGGGGTCAAATCCTTTTGCGCTTGGCTTTGAATAAAGGTCCGTTACTGCTTCAAACGGCTGTACTATTCTAGGATTCTTAAGTACCGTAGGCACTATTTCATCTTCTGCCGGCAAAGTAAATTCTATATAAAGATCAGGTACTTGTTTTAATAATTCATCTTTAATAAAGTCTTTATCGTCTTCAACTATCCAGCCCTGCATAATGAATGCTTTTTCTGTTTTGAATGTTCTAAGTGCTGTGCTGCGCTTGGTCAGTTCATTATTAAGTGCATCGTAATATGCCTCGACTCTTTCAGCATACCTTGCTATGGATGAAGCCTGTTCTTCAACTTCAAGCTTCATAGACTCTATTGTTGCAAGCTCGGAATCTATAGTATCGAGCTGATACTGAGCTGTACCTTTCAGTCCTGCAAAAGGTGCTTCCTGCCAGCCGTGCGCTTTCAATGCTGTTAAGAGTTGATCATAAAATTCGTTCATGCATACAACAAATACAGCTACTCTTTCTTTATCAGTATATATCTTCTCTATATAAGCACCGTCGAGCGCATTTAGCTCTTTAAAAATCTCTTCGTTTTCTTCGTCTGCTTGTTCGTTGGTTATATATCCTAAAAGAACTTTGCATTTTTCAGTATGTTGTATCTTTTCAAAAGGCACATCAAGCGTTCTCCAAGGCTCAAGCTGCATACGCATACTGTTTAAATAGGTAGATCTGCTCTTTTGGTCGGAAAGCTTGCCATCAAGCTCCTGTGCTTTAGAAACGATAGGCATAGCTTCATTTTTCAAAGCATTTAGATTTGTGAGCTCTGTTTCTGTATATTCAGGCTTTTGAGCAAGAAGGCTTTTCTTTGATTTATCATGTTTTTTTAAAAATTCAAGGCATGATTTTATATCTGCAAGCTCGAGTTCTATTTCGCTTATACTGGTGTCCATCTCCGTATTGCATTTTTCTTTAATCTGCTCGTCCACTTCTATAAGCTCAAAAGCACTCATAGCCTGAAGCGTTTTTAGGACCTTTTCCTTATCGCTCTCAAGTCCAATAAGTGTCATTTTGTTCATTGGGAGTATAGCCATGTTATCCCTCTATTCTGTCGAGAATATATTTTTTAGCAGCACTGTACTTCCCTATTGCTTTTTCGTGTATCTCTTCACAAGCTTTTTCGTTTTCCTGCAATATAGCTTCCATATTTTTCAGTGCCTCTTCTTCTGCTTGCTCTATAGTCTTACCGGCTACTAGTTTTGCCTCGGACGTTTTTTCTATTATTATTTTCTGCGCATCCTGCTGTGCTTTTTTAACTATCATCAGAGCATCAGCTTTTGCCTGCTCTATTATTTCGTTTGCTTTTGCTTCTGCTCCGCTTATTTCATTCAAAACTGCCAATGACATATACTTCACCACCTATTACCCTATATAAACTTTTTATATGAAATCAATCATTATCCATTGCATTTATTTTATCTACGCGTCTAGCATGCCTGCCGCCCTGAAACTTGGCAGCCAGCCATGTATCCGTTATTTTTTTCGCCATTTCAGGAGCTACTATGAATCCGCCCATCGCCAAAACATTACTGTCGTTATGTTCTCTTGTCAGTCTGGCGCTTAAAAGGTCATGCACCAAAGCGCATCTGATCCCTTTAACTTTATTGGCAGTTATGGAAACGCCTATCCCTGTAGAACATAATACTATGCCTTTTTCATAATCCCCGCTTGCCACTGCCAAAGCTACTGCTTTTGCGTAATCAGGGTAGTCTACGCTTTCCTTGCTAAAGCACCCAAAATCCTTTACTTCTATACCTTGGCTTTTTAAATGCTCTATTAATACATTTTTTAAATCATAGCCGCCATGATCAGAACCTATCGCAATCATAATATCCTCCCAAACTTTGTTTATATTATAACAAACTTTTTATATTAGTGCTATATATTTTTGCAAAAACACTAACTCATTCCTTCAAAAAGATACGTTAACAGCATATTTTTTTCTGAGTTTTGCAATAACAGTCACTATTTATTGCATAAGAAGTTCTTATGCATGTGTCGCATATATGATAATTACATTTGCTTATTATACAACATCACAGTTATTTTGCTATTATCATGCACTCATCTTTGATATTATGCCATCCGCATGCATAAATATGCTTATTTGCCATGCATTGCATTTAAGCTGTTCACTTTCTTTCAAGCTGTTTTATTACGCCTTCCTTATCAGCTATTATCTCCTCGACAGTAATATTTTTTTCTTTGAATATACGCAGTCTTCTCATGTCTTTCTGCAATAATTCATCTTTTTTATACTCATGTCTAAGATAATCATATAATAATTTGTTCTCTTGCTCAAATTTATTGAAAATTTTAAAGCTAACATACATATCTTCTTTGCCTGATGCCTCAACTATAATGCCGGCTTCTTTAAGTGAAAGCACTGCGCCTTTTGCTTCATCATGCTTTAAGCGCAAAACAGCTTCTACCTCAAGTATCGACAGCCTCTCCTCCATGAATAGGTTCAAAGCCCTGTCAGCAGTTGTGTTAGATAGCACTAAAAAGTATTTTTCAAAACTCAAAGCTCAACCCTCCTCAAAAAATCTTTTCGCACATTTTTCTATAGAATCGAAGGCTGCTTCCATATCTTCTTTTTCCGTTCTAAAGTTACTTACACAAACTCGCATAGCAGGAGTTCCTAAATAATCACATGCGTTTGAAAATGTTACGCCTTCATCTTGCAGTATTTTCAAAAACGCTGCAACCTCTTCTTTTGTTATATTCTCTTTATTAAAAGTAAAGCAGCATACATTTGTGCGCACTTTATTCAGCAGTCTGAAATACTTGCTTTTTTCAATAAGCTCGCCGTAATATCTGCAGGCTTCAATATTTCTGTCAATTATATCAGAATAACCTTTTTTTCCGTAAGCTGTCAGTGACATCCAAACAGGAAGCGCTCTTAACCTTCTTGATCCTTCCGGCGTAAAAGAATGCAAAGATGCATTTTCAGGCATCTCGCCCGTATTACTGGTTCCGTTATTAAATACATCATATAAATAACCGGCATGTCTTGTAAACAGCACCGCTCCATCATACGGAGTATTCAGCCATTTATGAGTATCTACCGTTATAGAGTCTGCTTCTTCCCATCCGCTGAAGTATTCTTTAAACTTACTCGAGCATGCGGCTATGCCTACAAAAGCGCCGTCTATATGCAAATAAAATCCATATTGCTTTTTTAGTTTTAAAATATGTTGAAGATCGTCGCAATCACCGCTGTTTGCAGTTCCAACATTTGCTATATATATGAGAGGTAAGTTCTTATCCCTTTTTTCAAGATATTTTTCAAGCGCATTTATGTCTACTGCTTCTCTTGCGCTAAGGCAATCTATTTTGGTTATATTTCTTCTGCCCATACCAAGCATGGAAACAGCTTTATATGTTGCGCCATGAGCCGTCCCAGAAGCTATATCGGGTGCCGGCATAGCATATATACCATCTTCGCTTGAACTGTAGCCGTTTTTATTTGCCGCCCACTGCCTTGCAACAGCAAGCCCTACCATATTTGCCATAGTGGCGCCGGAAACAAATGTACCCATATGTTCCTTGGGAAGATTTATAAGCTCACGGAGCATATTGGAAGCTTCTTTGTCGATCTGCCTGTCTGCAGTACCCACATAACCGAATGCATCCTGATCATAAAGAGAAGTATACCAATCTGCCGCAAGTGCTGCTGGCGTAGTTCCTCCTATAACATATGCAAAGTATTTTGAGCCCATATTTGCCTGCATGAAAGGTTCAAAGCGTTCCTTAAATTCTTCAATTGCTCTTTGAGCGCCTATCCCATCAGATGGTATATCTTTTAATTCGGTATCGTTAAAATACGGAGAAACATCTCTGTCTTCTAAGCTGCTTAAATACTTTTCCGCATCTTTTACAACATTTTCGAGTATCACATTTTGTTTTTTTATGTCTTCTGCAAGCTTTTTATACATAATACGAAATCTCTTTTTTTTATTGCAATTATATAACAAATCTTCCGATAAGTATATAATACTGAAAAAATAAGCTTTTCTTGAATAATTCCCATATAAAAACACCCAATAACAATTACGTCTATTAAATATTAATTAATATTTTTACAACGTTTCAATAAAAATAAATAATTTTTTTGTCACAAGTATTTATTTTTTCTTATTTATCGGTTATTATAAATGGATAAAATATTTGTTAAATATAAATAAGGAGGGCTAGAGATGGCACAAAAATTAAAAGTGGCAGTGGTCGGTTACGGCAATACTGGCAAAGAAGCAGTTATAGGCGTTTTATCTGCTCCAGACATGGAACTAGTAGGAGTTGTAAGACGTAAAGCCGCCAAAATCGACAATCTAGATGTAAAAGTAGTGGAAGATATCAAAGACCTAGGCAAAGTAGACGTCGCTCTATTATGTACACCAACAAGACAGATGATTGAAGCTGCGGCGGCCTATCTAGCTCAGGGAATCTGCACTGTAGATTCTTTTGACATACATACTGATATTGCTGCTGCAAGGAAAAAATTAGATGCTATAGCAAAAGCAAACGGAACCGTCTCCGTTCTTTCTGCAGGATGGGATCCAGGCACTGACAGCGTTGTTCGTGTACTTATGCAGGCAATGGCTCCAAAAGGTGTTACATATACGAACTTCGGAGTAGGAATGAGCATGGGACACAGTGTTGCTGTAAGAAGCAAAGCCGGCGTAAAAGATGCTATGTCTCTCACAATTCCCGAAGGGCAAGGCATACACAGCCGCAGAGTTTATGTAGAACTTGAAGAAGGCGCTGATTTTGAAACAGTTAAGAATAGCATCCTAACAGATCCATACTTTATACATGATGCAACAATTGTAGAACAGGTAGACGATGTTAAAGCTCTCTTTGATGTAGGTCATGGCGTCCTGATGGAAAGAAAAGGCGTATCCTGCAGCGCAAACAACCAGAGATTCAGCTTTTCAATGTCAATAGACAATCCAGCTCTTACATCACAGATAATGGTAGCATATGCTAGAGCTGCTATGAGGCAACAGCCTGGCTGCTATACAACAATTGAGATCCCTGTTATAGATCTCCTTCCTGGCGACAGAGACAGCTGGATTAAATTAGTTTAATCATTAAAATGCAATAAAAAAAAGGCTGATAAAAAACCAGCCTTTTTTTTATTGCATAAATATGTTTTTCTGTATCAGTATACGTTTGATTTTTAACCAATATATTAACGTATACATTTTAGATTTAACGCTTAAAACCCGGCATTCTTATCTCATATATCGTCGTATATTAACCAAGTTTTAAAATAAATTCATTTTTATACATAATAATTTAATCAAATTTGATGACATAGCTCTTTGATAGTGGTACACTATTGTGAAAGAACTCATTTTCTGTATTATATTTAAAAACCGTTTTTCTTTATAACTCATTATTTATTCGTAATATTATTATTATTTTTTTAATAGTAATATAATTTATAATGAACGCTTTTATACTTTAAATACGCAAAGCGTTTATGGAAGGGATGATTTTATGACAATTTGGACCCCACTATTTTCTATCATGATATTAGCAGCAGTCTTCGGACTGGGTGACTATGTCGCATTCAAAACAAAAGGAATTATTTCCGGTATTATTGTAGCAGCAATTATTTATTTAGCAGGGTTCTGGGCTGGTATAATTCCAGCAACGACTACTACCGACACTGGTTTGCCAGCAGTCATGACAAACTTTGGTATGGCACTCATCGTTACACACTTAGGCACACTTATCGACATCAATGATCTGTTAAAAGAATGGAAAACTGTCCTTATTTCACTCGCAGGTATCATAGGCGTAGGCATAATGATGTTCACAGTTGGTACTGCAATTTTTGGAAAACAGTATGCGTTATCTGCTGCTCCACCTATCGCAGGCGGTATCGTTGCAGCAATAATAGTCAGCACAACAGCAACAGCTGCAAACCTACCTCAATTTGGTGCTTTTGCTATGTTAGTTGTAGCATGCCAAATGTTTGTAGGTATTCCAATAACATCAATTATGCTTAAGAAAGTTGCCAATGAATTCTTACAAAAAGAACCAACAGGAGCAGCTTCTACAAAAGGCCTAAAGAAAATCAGCTTCCGTATTATACCGGAATCAAAGAGCGGCTTCTCTTCATTAAATCTCGGTATAGCAAAAATAGCAGCAGTCGCATGCATAGGTTATTGGGTTTCTTATCTAACAATAATCCCTGGATCAAGCCCGACAAACTACTACCTAAACCCATATGTTGCTTACTTATTATTTGGTATAATATTCATGGAATTAGGTTTCTTGGAAAGAAATTCACTTAATGTTAACCAAACATTTGGTCTATTCATGTTAGGTACTTTGGCACTGCTCCCTAGCTCATTTGCTACTATAACACCAACCGCTTTGTTAGGGATGTTATGGCCTTTAGCTGGACTGCTAATATTAGGAGCTATCGGAATAGCTATTTTCGCAACAATAGTTGGTAAACTGCTCCATTATTCAGTTCCACTGTCAATTGCATTAGGCCTTACAGCTATGATGGGATATCCTGGAACATACGTCCTGACAATGGAATGCGTGAATGCTCTTCAAGCTTCTGACGAAGATAAAGAAAGAGTTAAGAACTACATACTTCCTAAGATGCTTGTAGGTGGATTTACTACTGTTACAGTTGCTTCAGTTATATTTGCCGGAATAATAGCTCCAACAATCTTTAGTTAATTCAAGTTTGGCTTTAGCCAATAGAATATATACGAGGTGAGGTAAAATGTTAAAGGCAATAAAATGCGGAATGTTTTTTAGTGCCGTAGACGAGACTGTCAAGAATGACGTAGTAATACTCATTGAAAACAACAAGATCAAAGACGTAAAAAATGCTGGCGAAGCAGGTAATCTAACCGGCTACGAAGTAATAGATCTATCTTCTAAATTTGTTATGCCTGGTCTTATCGACGCTCATGTTCATGTTAATATGAACGGCGAACCTGATCCGATGCCTGCTCTTGGAGTACAGACACTAGGTTTTATAGCTCTAAAAAGCGCTAAATATGCAGAAGCTGATCTTATGGCCGGCTTTACGACGATTAGAGATGAAGGCGGTATCGGTTTTACAGATATAGCTGTTAGAGATGCTATAAACAAAGGCATGATCGTAGGACCAAGGATGTTCTGCTCAGGTATACCTATTGGAACGACCGGCGGTCATTGCGACTCACATTATAATCCATACATACACGAAGACATGCCTTTTGGGCAGATAATCGATTCGCCTGACGAAGGCAGAAAAGCTGCTAGATACACATTCAAATACGGTGCTGACCAGATAAAGATCATGGCAACAGGCGGAGTTATGTCCGTTGGTGATGAACCGGGCGCTCCTGATGTATCATATGAGGAAATGAAAGCCATTATAGACGTTGCAGCTTCAAGAGGAAGAATAAGTTCTGCTCATGCTCATGGTGCTGTCGGTATCAAAAACGCTATAAGAGCAGGAATCACTTCTATTGAACACGCTATGATGATCGATGACGAAGGACTTGAAATGATGGCTGAACACGGTACATATTTCGTTCCTACAATAATCGCTGCATACAACATAGTACAGGCAGGCGTTGCAGGAGGTATCCCGGCGCATGCAGTAGAAAAAGCAAAACAGGTCCTTGAAAACCATGAGAAGAACTTCAAGAAAGCTATGAAACTTGGTGTTAAGATCTGCTTTGGTACAGACTGCGGTACTCCTTATGATGCTCACGGTACACAGGCCCGTGAATTCGGTCTGATGGTTATGTTCGGCATGGAGCCCGTAAAAACACTACTATGCGCTACTAAAGTTAACTCTGAACTTCTGAAATGGGATGATAAACTCGGAACAATCGAGCCGGGCAAACTGGCTGATATAGTTGCTTTCGATGCTAACCCAATAGAAAATATTGAAGTAATGAATAATGTATCATTCGTTATGAAAGATGGAGTTGTTTATAAAAATAACTAAGACGAGAGGAGACAAGTATGAAGCAAGTAATTAAATGCGGTGAAATGCTTTGCACAGATAAAAAGGCCGTATTAAAAAATGCGTACATATATATAGACGGCAATAAAATAACTGATGTGCGCGAAGGTTCAGAAGGTCCTGATCATAAAAGCTACGAGCTTATAGACCTTTCTGACAAATTCGTTATGCCTGGTTTAATTGATACACACGTTCATATCAATATGAATGGTGAAGCCAACAGTATGGGGGTAATGTATAATAAAACATTGGGCGATATAGCTATTGTAAGCCTTAAAAATGCTCAGGCAGACCTTATGGGAGGCTTTACAACAGTTAGAGACGAAGGCGCTTTTGGTTTTACAGATATTGCAGTAAGAGATGCTATAAACCAAGGCATAACTTGGGGACCAAGGATCTTCTGCAGCGGTATGGCAATAGGTTCTACCGGTGGCCATGCTGATTCGCATTTCAATCCTTATATATCCGAAGCAATATCTTTTGGTCAGGTAGTCGATTCTCCTGATGCTGCAAGAAAAGCTGCTAGATACACTTTCAAATACGGTGCTGACCAGATAAAGATCATGGCAACAGGCGGAGTTATGTCCGTTGGTGATGATCCAGGTTCGCCTGAACTGTCATACGAAGAGATGAAAGCTGCTATAGATGTTGCAAGATCACGCGGAAGAATAAGCTCTGCACACGCTCATGGCGGCGGTGGAGTAAAGATAGCTGTAAAAGCAGGCATAGCTACAATCGAGCATGGTACACTTATGGATCAGGAATGCCTAGATCTTATGAAAGAGCATAATACGTGGCTTGTTCCTACATTATCTGCTGGATATCTTATAGCTAAACACGGTGTAGAAGCAGGAATACCTGCATTCATGGTTGAAAAGACAGAAATGGTGGTCAAAAGCCATTTCAAGTCTACAAAAGCTGCTTATGAGCAGGGTATCAGGATCGCTTACGGTACCGATACAGGAACACCATTTGATATGCACGGCCATCAGCAGGAAGAATTCGAACTTTATACATCTGTCGGCATAAGCAATATGGATGCCCTCTTGTTCGCTACGAAAAACGCTGCTGAATTACTTCAGTGGCAGGATAAAATCGGTTCTATATCAGCCGGTAAATTGGCCGATATAGTTGCATACGACAAGAGCCCTCTTGATGACATAAAAGTTATGCATAATGTTGCTTTTGTCATGAAAGACGGCGTAGTATACAAAAAATAATCAATAATAAAAAAAGAGATAACATGAGTTATCTCTTTTTTTATTGCTTCCTATATATATAATGTGCTACATTAATATCATAATAAAAGGAGTGAGCATAATGCCTAAATTTACCGTTTCATGCGTTAAGAAAAACGATCTGCTTGAAATAAGCAAAGATCTTATAGACAAAATATCGGAGCTTGCCGGAGTCCCAAGAAACGCTATCACATTAGAACTTAACCAAGTGCTCAACACACCTATATTCGACGGTGAAATCAAAGAGCCTCATCCGGTAGTAGATGTATATTGGTTTGATAGACCGCAAGAAGTTCAGGATGCATGCGCTGAATACATAACAAACAAGCTTTTCGATCTTGGCTATACACATGTAAGCATACTTTTCCATCCAATCCCTAAAACACATTGGTATTCAAATGGTAAGCATTTTTAAAATATACATAAAGGAAGGAATTTGAGCTACATGCCGCAATTAGTATTTACAGGAATAAAAGAAAACGACTTAATAAGAGTCAGCAAAGAACTTACAGACGAACTATCGGATATAACCGGCACAGGACGTGACATTTTTTCGCTTAAACTTGATGAGAGCAAATACATTTTTGACGGAGCGCTTGTAACTCCTGTTGCTCTTGTGGACGTTTATTGGTTTGAAAGGCCAAAAGAAGTACAGGACGACTGTGCGAAAGCAATAACAAAATATCTTTCTGATGTAGGATATCCTGAGGTCGAAGTTGTTTTCCATTTGCTATATCCTGAAATGTATTACGTAGACGGAGAACATTTATAAAATAAAAAAGCAGATTGATCTGCTTTTTTTATTTATATTAAATAATATATTATTAAAATTCCGGTTTGATACTTCTCAAAAACAGATTTGCAAGTACTTCTTTAGGCGCCTTTCCTTCCATTATAATAGAATATACCGCATCATTTATCGAAAGTTCTATACCATATTTTTCAGATAGCAGTTTAACTGCTTTAAGAGTAGATACACCTTCAGCTAGCTGATCATATATCTCTCCTTTTACAAACATTTCGCCAAAACGCCTGTTATGGCTATGCTGTGAAAAAAGCGTTGCTTCATAATCGCCAAGGTGACAGAGCCCGTATACAGTCATAGCCTTGCCTCCCATAGCTTCTATAAGCCTTGATATCTCTCTAGTGCCTCTAGCCATAAGAGCGCCTTTTAAGCTGGTATACCCGAGGCCATCAAGCATGCCCGCCGCTAAGCCTATAACATTCTTTGTTGCTGCTCCCACCTCATCTCCTATCATGTCTTTGCCGTAATAGAAGCGTATAAGATCACTTGAAAAATCATTTGCCAGCGTTTTGGTAAGCTCATGGTTTTCAGAGTCTATTACCATACAGTTTGGCACGCCTCTCGTGAAGTCTTGAGGATGCCCAGGTCCTACCCATATAGCGACGTCAACATCAAGGTATTCTTTTACAACTTCAGAAAGTCTCTTGCCTGTTGTTTCTTCAAGCCCTTTCATGCATAATATGTATGTTTTGCCTTGGTATGCATGTTTTTTTACTTGTTCCATAAGATCCCTAAGTCCCTGAGCGCTTATGGATATTATTATTCTATCTGAAAAGCTAAGCGCTTCATCAAGAGAGTTAGTAAATTTTATTTTTTCTGAAAGCTGCAAATATTCGTTTTTTCTAACGGCGGAAAGTATCTCATAATTTTTTGAGCCATTTCTGCCCCACATCAAAACATTATGCCCGTTTCTATCGAAATACCACGCTAAAAAAGATGCCCAACGTCCGCAGCCTAATATGGAAATATTCATGTGATCCCTCGCTTACAGTTAAATTATGTTTTATATTATATCAAAAAAAGATAGGATTGTAATGATGCTAAGAGAATATAAATATAGGTTATTTATTTATAGGTCATATCAAACATTTGATTTTTATCTTGTTTCAATTTGCACTATAATATTGTAAAATATACGATAAGCGCTGCTAATGGGCAGCACAAAGAAATTACAGAAAATCAGGAGCAGCTATGTTTGAATTTGAGAATGTTTCATTAAAACGTGACGGGAAAATGATACTAAAAAATATTGATTGGAAGGTAAAAGCCGGAGAAAACTGGGCCGTTATAGGGCTCAATGGCGCCGGCAAAACAACCTTATTAAAGCTAATAAACGGTTATCTTTGGCCAACGTCAGGCAAACTCACAGTCCTTGGAGAAGTATTTGGACATACATCTCTGCCGGAACTCAGGAAATCGATCGGATGGGTCAGTTCAGCACTTCAGCAGGAATTAAGAGAATATGAAACAGCTGAACATATAGTACTAAGCGGCAAATTTGCTAGCATAGGCGTCTATGAAATAACAACACAGAAAGATGAAGAAGCTGCAGAAAATATGCTTATTGACTGCGGCGGGAAAGAACTTATCGGAAAGCCTTATTCAATCCTTTCTCAGGGTGAAAGGCAGATAGTACTCATTGCAAGAGCACTTATGGCCAACCCAAAGCTTCTTATATTAGACGAGCCATGCACAGGCCTTGACATATTTGCAAAACAGAGTCTTCTCAAAAGGATAAACGCTATTACGTTACTACCAAATTCTCCAAGTATTTTATACGTGACGCATCATACGGAAGAAATACTTCCCTGCTTCGATCATACTCTTCTTATAAAAAACGGAGAAGTATATGCAAGCGGAGAAACCGGTGAAATACTTACTCCCAAAATGCTCAGCGATTTCTATGAGCATGATGTCGAGGTAGTAAGCCTTGAAAACGGGCAGATTACAGTATTTCCCGCAAACAACGGTTTTTAAAATAAAAAAGCCTTATGAGAACAATAAGGCTTTTTGCTTTTTACGGCATATATTTTTTAGCACCGCTAATTTCAGCCAAAGACGCGCCGGCATCAAGCTTTTTGCGCATTTCTATTTCCTTATTCTGTTTTTCAATAGCTATCTTTCCGTATTCTTCAGCTATTTTAGGATTAGCTATAAAAATACCATCATCATCGGCTAAAACAAGATCCCCAGGATAAACAGTCAATCCGCATATGCTAATGGGCGTATTTATTTCTCCTTCTTTTCCAAGAATATGCGTCGTTATGGGGCTTATCCCCCTCGAATAAGCCGGCAGACCATAATCAATTATCTCCTAATAATCGCATAGGCAGCCATCAACAATGACGCCTGCTATCCCTTTTTTCATTGCCGCATAAGTAACTCCTCCGCCCCAGCAAGCCCTTTTATGGTCACCCGACATGTCAACAAGCACTACATCACCCGGCTTTACTACATCAAGCACTCTATGAACCGCCGTAGAATCCAGATATGGTATACGTACAGTAACTGCGTTGCCAACAAATCTAATAGGCCTTCTTATTGGTTCAAGTCCAATCGCAAAGCCAAAATCCGTCGAATGCCCTATCGTAGATGAGCAGACTTCCATAAACATTTTAGCAAGCTCAGGCGTTACGCCCTGTACTCTTGGGTTCATTATAAACATAATATTACTTCAAAATTTCATCTTATACCCCAGCCATTATTTAGAAACTCCACAGATCTGCCGGCAGCCAGTTTTACTATCTTCTCGCCTTTTTTTGCTGCCTTTTGTTGCATATCCTACTATGCCGCTTTTGGTATAAGACATCCTTTTTTGTCTTGGCTCATCTATTATCTTTTCTGTATCAGCCAGATGCGAATACAGATAAAGCATTACGGAAGTAGCTGCCTCACTTGCATACGAATGTGCTGCATCGACCATTTCAAATACTCCCTTATTAAGCGCCCTAAAATATCTCCAGACATCTATCTGAGCGCTTCTTATGCCTTCTTTCTCAGCATGGAATAACAGATCTGACTTATAATAGCTACGTTTGCAGCATGCGCTGTCACAAACATGAAATCTTTTCCTTTAAGTACCGTCAAACCCGCATAAACACTAAATTATATGGCGCTTCCATTTTTGAACAGTACCGCACCTTATGCCTGTGTAGCATCTAGTTACGCTAAATTTTTTAAATATTAATACAAAGTAAGTGGCCAAAGGCCTCCTTACTTTTTTTAATATGCAAGAAATAGGTATTGATTATTTGCTCCTGCTATTATTTTTATTTATTAATATTACGCTTAATTTTCTTACCGAAGATACAATCAATGCAATTATTGCATACCATAAAAGAATGTTTAATATATAAAAAAAAGCATAGTAAACACCTCTAAAGTATATTATACGATAACTTAGAATTTATGTAAAATATGACCATGAATTTACGAAAACCCACTAATTATTATTATAACCTTAAATAATAGCAAAATATAAATCTGATTTTAAAATTAAGTATTTATACAATCTATATATAAACTATTTATAGGAGGGATGTACCATGTCGTTACATAACAAAAATACTGTAAAACGAACTCATAACCTTTCTTTCTTTTCTGCTGTTTCTTACAGTAACATCATCTGTAGCTCTAGCTAGTGATAAAATAACTAAAGAAGAAGCTCTAAAGACGATTAATGAATCAATAGAATTAACTGCCAGAGAAATTGATGCTTCTGAACTTCCTGAAGGTGTTGTACCTAAAAAAATAGCAAGGACGAATTGAAAGAATATTTTGCTGATATCGAATATGAGTCAAAAAATGCTCAGCGAACTTCTAATGAGGTCGAGGACTCTCTAGGTGGAATGATTATGCCGCTATCAACTACGAAATCAGATTATAGAGATTTTAGTTGGTGTAGTGGCTTGCATTATGTAAGAATGTGGGTGACATATAGCGTAAATGGCAGTATAGTTAGCAGTCCGTCTAGTGTGACCAGTAGTAATAATGGTTGGACTCTAGACAGCCGCTGGACACAGGATAGTTATCACTACAGTAGACTTGACGCTGGACGGACCTTGCAAGTCACTGTTGTTGGTACCATGAAACATTATCTGGTAGCAAATGGCCTGATTGGAATATCATCTCAATCTGTCAGTCATACCGGATGGTTTTACAAGTAATTTGATCATATGAAATGCAGAAACATAAGAGAAAGGGTGCTTAGTGATTGGAATCCCTTCTTTGTTCAATTTTTTAGTCATTAGCTTAACAAAATTAATAATAAGGCAATAAATTAAGACGACTTTAAACGTCTTTTTTTATAAATACATAGGTGTTAAAAGCGGGGTTAATCACTAAAATCAGAGTATTAAAAAAGCCCTAAACACCATTGTTTCCAGGGCTTTTTCTATTGGAGCTGCTAATGGGATTTGAACCCATGACCTCTTCCTTACCAAGGAAGTGCTCTACCTGCTGAGCTATAGCAGCAGTTACATCTTCTCTTTTTTCTTAAAACGCAAAGTTATTTTATAATAAATATATGCACATGTCAACAAATTAAACTCTTTAATCCATTACAATAAGTTAGTTATAACAAAGCAAAATGCCGTACAAAATAACTTCGGGCTTTTATTTTTTAAAATATATTTTAAATTAGTTAAAATAATTGCTAATTTTATGTTAAAATAGATGTTTTTGTAAATTATTACTTAAAAACATGCTAATTTAGAGATATAATGAAATTATAATATGCGTAAAACAAAAAGAGGTATGATAATGCCAACTGCAGTAATCGACATAGGTTCAAACTCAATAAGAATGTTTGTGTACGAATATTCGAATAATAAGATAACTAGGATATTCAAGCAAAAAGAATACGCCGAACTGATAAGGTACATCGAGTTTGGCAAGCTGAATAAAAAAGGCATCAAAAAGCTGACAAATACAATGAAAAATTATAAATTGATCTGTGATATGATATCAATAGACAAGATTAATTGTTTTGCAACGGCTTCGCTAAGAAAGATATCGAATGCTTATGAAGTGTTAAACACGATCAAAGATAAAACGGATATAGATATAAATATAATTTCAGGCCGTGAAGAAGCCGAATTAGGCTACGATGGTCTAAATTATGCCTTTAATTTAAGCGGCCCGGGCTTTGCTCTCGATATGGGCGGCGGAAGCACAGAACTGCTTTTATATAACGGAAATAAAATAATAAACTCAGTCAGCATAGATGTTGGATCACTTTCACTGTTCAGGCAGTATGTACATTCTCTTTTTCCAACAGAAGAGGAATATTCCATCATACAAAAACATATACAAGAAGAAGTAACTTCACATGCTGCTTGGCTTACTGAAACAGGACCCATAACAGCATACCTTTCAGGAGGCACGGCAAGAGCTATAGCAAGGCTTCACAGAGCGATCATAAAGGGCCGCAAAGATATACACGGGTATAATATGACTGTTGACGAGGTTCAAATGGTCTTTAACACAATAGCAGGACTAGACCATTATGCGCTTTTTATGCTGACTGAGATAATGCCCGAACGAATACATACCATATTGCCAGGTATGTTTGCATATTTGCAGCTGTTTAAAATATGCAACATCACCGACATCACTATTTCAGACTACGGGGTTAGAGAGGGGTACATGTTAAAATGTACGAAAACGAATACTCAAACTACATAAACAGGGAATTATCTTGGCTTAAGTTTGATAAAAGAGTCCTTGAAGAAGCTGAAGACGAAACGAACCCGCTGATTGAACGGTTGCGTTTCCTTAATATAACTACGGATAATCTCGACGAGTTTTTTATGATAAGAGTAGGTGGGTTAAGTGATCAGGCTAAAATAACGCCTGAAGCTATCGACGATAAATCAGGTATGACACTTACAGAAGAACTAAATGCCATCTATAACCAATGCAGCAATTTTTACCCCAGGCTTTCAAAAGCTTATAAAAAGATAATGAAGAGCTTTTCAGAGTATGACGTAAAAAATGTAAACATAGATAAATTACCACGAGTACTGAGGCAATATCTAAAAGAATATTTTGAAAAAGAAGTTTTGCCTACACTGTCTCCTCAAATAATAGACTCTCACCATCCTTTTCCTCATCTTGAAAACAAGCGGCTATATATAATAGTACGCCTTGAAAGCAAACATAACAAAGTCTATGGCGTAATAGCTATTCCAGACATGCTTCAAAAGATCATACCTATGCCTGCAAACAAAACTAGCTTTATAACTGTTGAGCAGCTTATATACAAGTACGCTTATTTGGTATTTCCTTCCTCAAAAACACTCGGCAAAGCACTTGTCCGTGTTACAAGGAACGGCGATATAGAAGTAGACGATAAGACAGCCGATGAAGATGAAGATTTCAAGACTATAATGATATCGGCGCTTAAAAGACGCAGAAGCCTAGATTCTGTACGGCTAGAAGCATTCAAACATTCAGATGAAAAAATACTGGAATATCTTCTTGAAAAACTTGAGCTTCGAAGGAACATGCTCTATACGGTGTCAGGATTGTTTGACTATAAAATAGTAGATTATATAGAAGGCAGTCTTGACCAAGATACAAGAAAAAAACTATTATACGCTCCTGTAAAGCAACATTGGCCGCCAGGACTAACCAGCGGAAATATAATAAACACCGTCCTTAAAAAAGATGTGTTTTTGATGTATCCTTATCATTCTATGCAGGTTTTTATAGAACTGCTCCGCGAAGCGAGCCTTAATCCGGACGTACTAAGCATAAAGATAACATTATACAGGATAGGTCCCGATTCGCAGGTAGCTCAGTATCTATGTCAAGCTGCCGAAAACGGAAAAGACGTAACTGTAATAATAGAACTTAGGGCAAGATTCGACGAACAGAACAATATCAACTGGTCGGGCAGACTTCAAGACAGCGGCTGCAGAGTTTTATACGGCCTTGAAGGATATAAACTTCACTCAAAGATCTTCACGATAACTCTTAGGACACCTGACGGTTTAAAGAGCATAACACATATCGGTACGGGCAATTATAACGAAAAGACTGCCAGGCAGTATGTTGACCTTAATATCATCACAGCTGACCCGGATATAAACAAAGACGCCATAGAATTTTTCAATCAGATTACTACCGGAAACATATACGGCGGCTTTAGCAAGCTTCTTGTTGCACCAATAGACCTTAAAGAAGGACTAATAACGCTTATAGATCAGGAAACAGAAAAAGCTAAAAACGGTTCTCCTGCCCGTATACTTGCAAAAATGAACTCTCTTACTGAAATCGATCTTATTAAAGCGCTGATTCGAGCTTCAAAAGCAGGCGTGCAAATAGATCTGAATGTTCGGGGCATATGCTGCCTTAGGCCCGGCATAGAAAATGAAACGGAAAATATCCATGTGCGTAACATAGTCGGCAGATTTTTGGAGCACCCTAGGATCTATGTTTTTGGTGAAGGCATAGACAGAAAAATATATATTTCTTCAGCCGATATGATGACCAGAAACGTTTCAAGAAGAGTAGAATTGGCTGTCCCTATAACAGACGAAGATATTGCAAAAAAAATAATGAATGTGCTTGATATACTTTTTAGAGATAATGTAAAAGCACGCGTACTTAAAACAAGCGGTGCATACAAAAAAATCAAAGTCAAAAAAGACGATACAAGAATCAATGCTCAAGACTATTTCTTGGAGCACCCTGAGCTTATCGACATTAATTACGGTCCTACTATAAGTAAGAATAAATTCAGCGCCGACAAAGCGCTAAGATTCATATCCCAGATAGCCAGCTCGGTAAAAGAAGCTTTAACAAAGCAGAAATAAACATAAGCATTTTTCTAATCTCAGTATTGGCAAGCGGTTTTTATGATTGAAAAAGTCATAAGTAATAATATAAAAACGCTGCCCAAGTGTATTTTGAATAATGATGCGTATCGCACAACAATATTTGCAGCAATGAATCATTGCAGTAACCCGATAAAAAATATCAGTTAAACTACTTGGAAACAAATTAAAAAGCAGCTTGGTATTGTTTGTCCGCTTTAATGATAGTAATGCAAACGGTATTGTTGGGCTCAACTATGTTTCTTGGGAAATAGGGTTATATATTTTGCCAGATAAACACCGCATAGGGTATGACTCCAGTTGCTTCAATTTGCAGTTAAAAAATGAGCCAATGCAACAGACCTTTTTTTAATCTTACTTAATACAAATAAAAGAGCAGTGCAAATATATAAAAATATAGATCTACATATTCAGAGAAAAAAGGATGCTTTCTCAAGAAAAAGATATATATGAATTAAATATAATCACGCAAAATAATTTAAATAACCTTAAAATATTTAGAAATAAAAAAAGGAGCGTATGCCCCTTTATTTATTTCTTATCAAGCTTTTTTCAACTTTTCAAGCATCCAGTCCCAAAACGCATCAGAATCAACCTCAACGGCTGCTTTAACATTAGGCATTTTTTTAGCTACATTATTATAATCAACAACTGTCATACCCCTTGTAAGAACACCTTCTGTTTCTATGTCTATATAGAAATCTTCTGTACTAACTAGAGATGGATTAGCTAAAACGGCAAGAGCCAAGGCATCATGCATTATCGGTCCCTCATAATCATCTCCGAACATCTCTGTTCTGTTGACCATGAAATGGAATATATCAAGAGCCATTTTCGCATGCTTATTTTCTATCTTCTTGGCTTTTTGATAAGCACTTATAGGCATCTCTGTTTTGAGCGTCACATCAAGTCCTACCATAGTTATAGGTATACCAGAATTGAATACTATTTTAGCCGCATCAGGATCCACGAACATATTGAACTCACCTGCAAGACACATATTTCCGCCGTGGATAGCTCCACCCATGACAGTTACATGTGCTATCATGTCTTTTAGATCCGGATATTTCATAAGAGCTGTAGCCAAATTCGTTTGCGGTCCGACCGTCAGCATTTGCAGCTTACCGCCGGCTTTTTTTGCTTCGTCATATATCGTATCAACTGCATTTAGCTCATAAAACCCTCGAGTAGCCATATCTATTTTTACATCACCAAGACCTGTCTTCCCATGGCAGACAGCGCATTTCAGTTCTCTTTTTAATGGCTTACTCTCCCCTATTGCAACAGGCGTCTTTTCTCCCAGTGAATCAATAATATTTAGCGTATTTACAGAAGTAAATTCAAGCGGTACATTGCCTGCAACGGTCGTATAAGCCTTTATATCAAACTTATCTTTGCATAATGTAGACCAAATGAGTGCTACTGCGTCGTCTGTTCCGGTATCTACATCCATAATAAGCGGTATCCTTTCGGTATCCATATAAGCGCCTCCTAATTTTTATTAACATATATATTATATTGTAGTAATATTTTATATTCAATCATTCCTTGATTATAGCGCTTTTTAAATAGTATAATTATTCTGTTTCTAAAGCATTTTGGGAGGTAATACTATGAGTCTGCTTGTTATAGGAAGTTTGAACATGGACTATATCTCATATATGGATCGTCTTCCATTGCCGGGTGAGACTGTGTGCGCAAATGAATTTATAAGACTTTCAGGCGGCAAAGGAGCAAACCAGGCTGTTGCCGCTGCAAGAAGCGGTGAAGAAGTTACAATGATAGGCTGCACAGGAAAAGATGAAATAGGTTCTATAATGATAACCGGTCTTAAAGAAAGCGGAGTTAATACAGAATATATAAATATAATAGAAGGAACTCTTTCTGGAATGGCTTTTATTAACGTAAGCAAAGGCGGAGAAAACAGCATCGTAATAATACCGGGAGCAAATGCAAAGGTAACAAGTGATATTCTAAATAAGAATATTGATATTTTAAAGAAAGCAGACGCAGTACTTTTGCAGCATGAAATACCTCTTGAAACTGTAAATTATGCACTTAAACTGGCAAAAAAATATAATAAGCTCACTATACTCAATCCAGCTCCGGCATATCCAATTTCCGAAACGCTTAACTTGATAGATATACTTGTAGTAAATGAACATGAGCTCTCTATCGTATCCGGGATGGAAACGGAAACAAAGAGTCAAATGGATGATGCCGCGGCTTTTCTTATTGCAAAAGGTGTAAAAAGAATAATACTCACGCTTGGAGAAAAAGGGCTTATAGACTACTACAATAATGAAGCGTTTGTGCATGAAGCGTATTTGGTAAAAGCAGTTGATACAACCGCAGCAGGCGATACATTCATAGGAGCTTTTTGCTCAGTACTTTTAAAAGGCGCAGAAAGAAAAGAATGCATAGATTATGCACAGAAAGCGGCGGCTTTAGCTGTCACCAAAAAAGGCGCTCAGGCTTCTATCCCTACAAAAGCTGAAATAGAAAGTTATTTTGCTTAATAAAAAAAAAGGCTGAAATTAATTCAGCCTTTTTTTTTATATATAAATATAATATTAGTTTAACTGATTTAATGGGCCGTCAATATAGCATTCTTGCAATGCGTCATCTGCTTCTTCTCTTCGCAGGATACACCTGTTTCAAAGGATCTTGAACCGATAAGCTTCTTAACCGCCTCTGCATTCTCCTGCACATACATAGCGCTGTAAAGAGCGCTTATGTACATAGACGCCTCTTCAACGGCTTTGCTTTGTATATCGATGAAACTGTCTGTCTTTACTGTGCTGCTGTCCCAAGGCAAACACCATGGCTGGTTATACTTATTAAGAGCATTCTGCAAAGATCTGCTTGGACATATAACGCAAGTGAGCGCATATGGCTTCCTTATAATTTTTTCTATAGCGCCTAGAGCCTTGATCTTTCTGCCTTTTTTATCATACGCCATCCTTTGGGCTCTTTTAAGAGCTTTTACAGCTCTATAATAATCTTTGTCTTTTATATGTATGCCATAAACATTACTTAAAGCAGTTTCAAACAATTTGCCTATCTCAAGTGCTTCATCTTCTCCAATGGAAATGAATTTATACTGAGGTGATTTGTTTTTATTCGTACCGTAATAATGCATAAGTTCTACGTCTATATACGTTTCAAATTGGGCATGCCCTATCCCCTTGCCTGCCATATAAATCACATATGGATGCGCAGCACAATCCAAAGAATAATGACATAGGTAACCTGAGATATAAGCAAACAACAGATCCCTATTGTTCTTTTCTTCCATTGCCGTATCTATAAAGCTGCTCATTGCAGCACCTGTTTTATTCTTGTGGAGATATGAACCTATTTTATATCCCAAACCTGTATTCTTTAATGATGGTAGCACGAAAAACGGATCAGGGCCAAGAGATCCCATTGAGTATGCTTGTTCATATTGATCAATCAACGCTCTTGAGTCATCACCAATGCTTTCCCGAACTAATTCTGCCATCTTGTTATGCGCGTAAATATGCGGCATTCTTCCTCACCTTTAAATGTATATCTTTTATGCAGCAAGTCTGCTCTTATATTGTATCTGAAAAAACAGTTAAATGAAAGGAATTTCCTAAAGTTATTTTGGTAAGTGCTGCTAAATATGTTATCTTTAATAAAATCTTTATTCATAAAAGCTTATTTCTAATTGATATGATACCGTTTCGCATTGTTTTTTAAACAGAAAAACAGTTGGTTATATTATATGCTTATAACCTCAAACGTTTTACTCATTAGTTTTTACATTGCTAAATGCTGTAAGCTTTCCAACCTTTATCACTCTCAGTTAAAAATATTGCAGAAGCAGCAGCCTAAGCGCTTTGCGAAATGCAATTTTTTAATTTGCAAATATATGATTTGTCTAAAAATATAATATTCAATTTTTTATCTATTTTTCAACAATTTTATTTTACTATGAGCTGTTTTTATGATATAATACAAACTCGGTAGGGTAAATTATGTTTAAATTTATATATATAGCAATATACTTTAAACTTTTTGAATTAAATTTTCCCCTTTTAATTTCAACTTATTATAGCAAAAACCAACTTAAACTTACTAACGTATAAAATTTATTTATTTATATAAACCGTTTTTCGCATTTGTTTGTGAAAATGTTAGAGGAGAAATTTCGATGTTAAAAATGTTAATAGTTGATGATGATCAGAAATTCATTCAGGATATATATGATTCTTTTGAGTTCAAAGAGATGAACATCTATCCTGTTCCACCTGCTAAAAATTCAAAAGAAGCATTTGATAAGCTCAAGGAATTTGAACCCGATATATGCGTATTGGAAATCGGTTCTTTTTTTGACGGATCGCTTGAACTTATAGAAACAGCTAAACAGGCAGAACTTAGTACACTCTTTATAATAGCAACGGCAAGCCAAAAATTTGAATCAGCAAGAAGAGCTATCGAACTTGGCGTATTTGATTATTTAGTAAAGCCGGTCAGCATGAGAACTCTAAAGGATGCTGTGCTAAGGGCAAAGTTGAATATCAAATTTTCTAAAGACCGCGAAGAAGAATATAAAGCTATTAAGAATGTACTTAATAACAACCTAAAACTTCTTAAAAAAGAATTCGTAAAATCATGGCTGTCAGCTTCTCTTACCGACAAAGAGATAAGGATGTATCTGAGTATGTACGGTATAGATATGCCCGATAAATGCCAGCTGGTACTTATGCGTACATTTAAAAACTTTTTGCCTCAAGACAGTGCGTTTGCCAATGATTCAGACTTATTGCAGTTCTCTATACAAAACGTTGTAGAAGAACTTCTAATAGGATACGGCAACTACATACTTGAAGAAATAGACGACGATATAGTTCTTATAGGGCCTGCGTCTACTGACTGGTCAACACTAAGACAAGTTATCGAAACGAACATACAGAAATACCTTGAGCATACGATAAGGACATTTATGGAGCCGTCCGATACGCTTTACGATCTGCCGTTTGCTTATTCAAAAGCAAAACATAAAGCGTATAACGAATCGTCTCATTACCATATTATAAACAATATAAAAGGATATCTTGAGCAACATTATACTGATTCAAGCTTAAGGCTGAATGATATAGCAGCTCACCTTAAAATGAGTACAGGTTATATATCAAGGATATTCAAACAGGAAATGAGCATGAGCATAACGGATTATCTTATCAAGCTTCGTATAAACAAATCGATACAATATCTATGGGATCCGAAACTTAAGGTATATGAGATAGCTTCAATAGTAGGGTATAATTCACAGCATTATTACTGCGAAGCATTTAAAAAGATTATGGGCTCTTCCCCTACAGAATTCAGAAAACAGCGCATAGCAAACCATACATCAAATACATCTCAATAAAAACAAGCCGCTTTAGGCGGCTTTTCTTTTTTCTATTATTTCGTTATTAGTGCTATGCATAAACTAAGTATCCCAGCCATTACAAAAAGGACCGCGATCGCTATATCTTTTCTATCTATATCTTTATTGAAAAATCCTTTCATACAGCCCACTCCTTCTTTATAATCTTATGCACACATCAAGTGAGCTATTATAGCTTTTGAAAACTTTTTATCGGATATTTTTTCTATCCGCAGATACCTTTAATAAACTCTGTAAATCTTTTTGGATAAATGATATCTTTTTTTGAAACATACATGCTGTACTGTTCCATATCATCATGTATAAACGGCTCTCCTGTTTCTTTAAATCCGAAGTTCCGATACAACTGCAGTACATAGGTGCGACCTGTAAGATAACACTTTTCCGTATCATCCTCCTGTGCCTTTTTTAAAAGCAGTCCTACTACAATCTCAGCTAGCCCTTTCCCCCGGAATTCTTTCAGAACGCATATGCGCCCTATATGATCAACCCCATTGTCTAAAAACATACGGCCTGTTGCTACAGGCATATCATCTACATATATAACGATCTGATACGAATCTCTATCATACTCGTCATATTCAGACTCTCTGCTCACACCGCATTCATTTATGAATACTTTTTCCCTTACAAAAAATGCATCTTTATTTGGCCCAAAATACTCTTTATACTTAATCATGATTTTTAAATTAACTCCCAGCTTATTTTCAGCACAGTTCTGTATCTTCATTTTCAGCTCTTTTATTATTAATCTTTATTTGTATCTCCTTGATATCTTTTTCAGTAAGACTGTATTTTCTATATGCAAGATATGCCAAAAATATTGAAACAAAACAGCCTACAGGAAGCAAAAGTCCCAATGAAACGCATGTAAATTCGCTCTGATGCAGCAAGTTCGAACTGAATTTAATAAGATCCAGCAACATTCCGAATATGAAAACTGCTATAGCCTGTGACATTTTGTAAGCAAAAGTCATACAGCCAAGATAGATGCCTTCGTTGCGCTTTCCGGTATTTAATTCGCCTAAATCTATTGTATCTGAAACCATCGAATACGGCAGCAACAGCATACCTCCAAGCCCAAAGCCCATTATAGCCATTATAGGCATTATAAATAGAGGCATACTCGCTATGGCCGATTTAAATGGAAGTATCACAATGAAAAGGACAGCTCCCAGCATCATTACATACGCTCCCAAAATAAAAGCGCCTTTCTTTTCTTTCTTGCGCGCTATTATAAGCCATAAAGGCTGTGATGCTGCGGCAAGCACGAACATAGCGCCAAACAATATCGACATGCTGACGTTTGTTAGATTATATGTGTATGTAAACATATGCAGTCCAATGCTTGCAACCATAGCTGAAGCAATATTTGTAAACATATAGCCTAAAACTACGGCTCTGTAATCTTTATTTTTTAACAGTTCAAAAAAGCTATAATAGATATTTATCGTTTGCATGCCTTTTGAGCTCTTTTTGCTGGCTTTAGGAAGATAAGGGATATATTTTACCGTGGCGGCATAACATATAAGGCCTGCTATAAGCGTTATCGCAGCTCCGGTCATCCCCATGATTGCATACGCATTTGGATTTAGCTGCCCTTTAGGATATGCTGCAGTGGGTCTAAAGAAAACAAGCATACTTATGATAGTCGGGAATATCAAAGATATTACAAAGAATATCGTTTTGTATGATTGTATTGAAGTACGTTCCTTATAATCATCACACATCTCAGCGCCAAGAGCCATATAAGGTGTTGCATAGATAGTACTGAATGTTTTTAACATAAGTAAATTTATTACAAGCAACATGGCTTTAAACATTTCGGAAAGGTTTGAATCTATCGTAAAGATCATCATTCCAAATACAGCCATACCAAATGTTCCTATTAATATATATAAATGTCTTCTGCCAAAATATCTCAGTCTTGTATGATCGGATATATAACCCATTACCGGGTCAGTAACTGCATCCCATACCGTTCCAATGCCTACGATAAGGCCAATAAGCTTACCCGGCAGGCCAAGTATTACCGTACCATAAAAAACGATATATGCGCTGACCATCTGCAGCATTATACCGTAACTTAGATTGCCCACCCCATAAGCAATTTTGTCCACCTTTTTTACTGTTTTCATACAGTCATTTTCCTTCCGAGCGCAATAAAGGCTTCACCATCAGCTTCATTTTGTCTTTTTATTTACTTATACCATTATATATAGATTATCTTTTTTGCGCAACGAATTGATTTAACAGAGGTAATTAAGTTTATAAAAATATTGAAGATACGAATTAGTATTATTACTTTGCAATATATGAAAATTAAGCTTTACTTGTACAAAAACAGTAATTCAAAGTATATTTAAGAAAAATGAAGCATTTCTAAGAAAAAAATATTACGAAATTGTTACGAACCGTAATATTTCTGTTATTATATTTTGTCAAAAGTACCTAAATTAAGGCGTTTCTTTTTTTATGCCATATTTGAAACATAATTGTAATCAAATTGTAATAATTGCATGAAATGCGAAATAATCCTCAATATTACCGCCATTTGAAAGTTGTGCTACCCCTCTACCTTTTAATATACTATACATGCGAAGGGAGGCAACACATTTATGAAACGTGTATTGACAGTATTACTGGCAGTAGTAGTTTTTGCAAGCTTTGGTACAGTTGCAAAAGCAGCCGTTGGATCTTGTGAATTAGGTGACACTGGTTCAAGTGTTACGGAAGTTCAACAAAAGCTGCATGATTTGGGCTTTTTAGCATGCTCACCTACTGGGTATTTTGGACAGGGTACGCAAGCAGCCGTTATTAATTTCCAGAAATCTTCCGGCTTGACTGCAGACGGTAAAGTCGGTTCAGCAACTATAAAGGCTCTTTTTGGTACATCTTCTACTACTAGTACAACGTCTAGTTCTGCTACTGCATCAACATCCTCGTCAGGAGATGTTTTGCAGTATGGTGATAACAACAAGTACGTTACACAACTACAGCAGGCGCTTCACGATTTAGGCTTTTTGGTAGCAAATCCAACAGGGTATTATGGAGAAAGTACTAGAGCAGCAGTTCGCAATTTCCAGAAGTCGCAAGGTTTAACGGCTGATGGTATAGCCGGCACTGCAACAAGGAAAGCACTTTTGGGTTCTAACTACACTTCATTAAGTTCCTCAAGTTCATCTACAACTACTTCGGCAAGCAGCAGTAGTGATGATATGGTAAACCCTGGTGATAGAGGTTCTATAGTATCTACGATACAAACGAAATTAAAGAGTTTGGGTTATTATACTTACAGTAAAATAACTGATTTCTATGGTCCTATCACAGAAGCAGCAGTAAGACAATTCCAATCTGCTAATGGATTAACGGTCGACGGAATAGTTGGTCCAAAAACTTTAGCTAAGCTTAACAGCGGTTCAGCTGTTGCAAAGAACAGCGCTAAAGCTACCACCACTGCAAGCAAATCTTCAAGCTCAAAAACTGTTAAAGTATTAGGTGCAAGCAGCAGTTCTAATGCCAAGATCGAAGCTATGATATCATATGCAGAAAGTAAACTCGGTTGCAAATATGTCTGGGGTGCTATGGGCCCTAACACGTTTGACTGCTCAGGATTGGTTTTATCTTCACTCAAGAGCGTAGGTGTCAGCGCACCACGTACATCATCAGCAATGTCACAAGTGAGCTCTTGGGATAAGATAAGCGAAGCTAATTTACAGAGAGGCGATTTAGTCTTCTTCTCATCAAGCAGCTCATCAGTTGGTCATGTCGGCATCTACTTAGGTGATGGTCAGTTTGTACATGCTTCTTCCGGTACAGGAAGAGTAACTATAAGCGACATAAACAGCAGTTACTATTCACGCAATTTCAAATGGGGCAGACGAGTATTCTAATTTAGATAGCCACCTTTTAAGCTATGGAAATTCCATGGCTTATTTTTTTGCTGCGCTATTATATATCCATAAAGTAAAAAAGAGTTTAAATGGGCGAATTAACTATATCTTTTTTATTTATTCAAGGCGTTCTCTCTTTTCACCTTGCTTTTTGCCTCTGCTGCCTGCATATCTATCGTTTCTCACAGTGCAGAACACCGTTAATATGCAAGAATTTAAACCCAGCAAAAAGCTGCTAACCAATTCAAGCTTTTTTGCATTGGGCTTTACCGTCGTGTTTGTTTTAGTCGGAGCCACTGCAGCTGCCCTTGGCAGTTTCCTTGTACAAAACATCTCAGTCATACGGAAAATTGGTGCTATAATGATAATACTATTTGGCCTTATCATAATAAATGTAATAAAGATACCTCTGCTTTTGCGAGGAAAAAATTTCATTACTCTCTCAAAAAAGCAAGCATAACTTCTTAGTTCCTTCTTGTCACGTCTTTTTCTTTTGGTTGGAACGCATGAATTGGCCCTTATCTCGCACCCATTTTGGCTCTCTCAGCATATTTCGTAACAGTTTATTATGGCATGCTGCTTTTATTCATCTGCTCTCTTGGTTTGGCCCTGCCGTTTTTGATTAACGCTTTTGCTTTCGGTCACATTTTGGAATATATCAAAAATATTTATAGATATACTAAAGTACTTAAGATAATAAGCGGTCTGATGCTTATCGCAATGGGTATACTTGTATTTATGAATAAGTCTTATTTGTTGATAAACATTTTTCAATAACAGGAGGATAAAATGGAAAGGCGCTTTTTATACCAGTCATATTGTCTTCTGTCATATTACTGAGCTCTTGCTCAAGTTTTTCTTCAGAGGTGCCCACAATTATTCCTCTAAGCACTGTTACCACTACTGTAAGTAATTTACCTTCAAATGTCTTTTCAACTGCTACAGGGCAAAATACAAGCCTTCCTGACGATGCTTTGAGCATGGCTCCTATTGCTTTTTAGCTTAAAGACGTAAACGGGAATACTGTTTCATCAAGTTTTTTAATGGCAAACCTACCGTCATCAACTTTTTTGCTATGTGGTGAGGCTATTGTGAAAATGAAATGCTGTATTTTACTCGATCAGAACCCAAATACGGCGGTAAGATAAATATGATCTGTATGGATACTTTAGATGATGCAACCGCTTTCCATCTTAAAGCATTTTTCAGTGATATGAATATGGATCATACAAATGTTTTAATCGGCAAAGAATCTTTTTTGCTAAACTCGTATTCATATTCGGCTGTTCCTGTTACAATAATAATGGATGCAGATGGTATCATAAGAAAAATCAGATTAGGTGCTATTACCTCATATCAAACTTTAGAAAATTATGTGGTGAACTATGGACAGTTTAAATAATATATTACCGTATGAACGGGTAGATGATCTATGTACAAAAGGTCTCAAGATCATACAGGATCCCAAAGGATTTTGTTTTGGGATGGATGCCGTTTTATTGGCTCATTTTGCTAATGTCAAAAAAGGTGATACTGTACTTGACCTTGGGACAGGTACGGGCATTATCCCACTGCTTATACATGCGCATACAAACGCTTCACATATAACAGGGATAGAGCTGCAGGAAAGCGTTTGCGATATGGCAAAACGCAGTATTGCACTAAATGGCCTAGAGGATAAAATAGACATCTTGAAAGGAGATATAAGTGATTATAGAAGCATCATAGGAGTGCAGTCCTATGATTATGTCACTTGCAATCCGCCATATAAAAAATCCGGTGCAGGCATAAAAACGGAAAATGAAAAGAAGCTCCTGTCAAGGCATGAGCAGACATGCGGCCTTGATACTTTTGTAAATGCCGCTTCACACGCCTTAAAATTTGGCAAGAGGGCTTCTTTTATAATAACCGCTAATAGATTCATGGATATAATTATTGCGCTTAAAAACGCAAATATGGAGCCTAAACGTGTTCAGTTTGTTCATTCGCGTATAGATAAGCCGCCAAATCTTATGCTTGTAGAGGCAATGAAAAATGGAAAACCGCATATCAAATGGATGCCACCTCTTATAATTTATAATGAAGATGGCACATATACGGAAAAATATCTTAGCTTTGTAGATGAAGGAAGAAAAAATGGATAATTATGCAACACTTTATGTTTGCCCAACGCCAATAGGGAATTTAAAAGATATAACGCTGCGTGTACTGGAAACGCTAGAAGCTGCTGATATAATAGCAGCAGAAGACACAAGGCACACTGTTAAACTTCTCAACCATTATAATATCAAGAAAAAACTTATAAGCTATCATGAGCATAATAAGGCAAAAATGCAGCCGATACTTATCGAGATGCTAAAAGCAGGAAAAACGGTTGCTCTTGTCAGCGATGCCGGAATGCCGGGAATAAGCGACCCGGGAAGCGATATTATTGCCGCATGCATAAAAGAAAACATAAAAGTGGAAGTACTGCCGGGAGCAAACGCAGCAATAACAGCTTTAGTTTCTTCAGGATTAAACACGGAGTCTTTTATATTCATAGGTTTTCTGCCAAAAAAAATAAGCGAAGCAAGAAAAATTCTTGAAACACTTAACGATGAAAAAAGGACAATGATATTTTATGAAACTCCTCACAGGTTGTTAAAAATACTGGAGCTTATTAAAGAAGTATTGGGTGACAGGAACATCTCCATAGCTAGAGAGCTTACAAAAATACACGAACAGATATTAAGACTAACACTGCAAGAAGCAGTTGCATACTATAGCGAAAATGAGCCTCGAGGTGAATATGTACTTATAGTTGAAGGGAGAAAAAAAGAAAAAGAACCCACCCCAGACGATACTGCCATCATGAAAATCGTCGAGCAATATAAAAGCGAAGGCTTCTCAACCAAAGATGCTATTATAAAGGCCGCGCAGATGCTCGGCCTCCCACGAAATATCGTTTATGATTTAATTAAAACAAGCAGTAAATAACTCACTCTTTTTCACGGAGTTCTTTTAAACAATCCGCACAAATATTTCTTCCCTTAAAGAAACAATGTTATCCGCCTTGTCGCAGAAAATGCAAGAAGGCTGATATTTTTTTAGTATTATATTCTCCCCATCAACATAGATCTCTACCGGGTCTTTAATATCAATTCCAAGTGTGCGGCGCAGTTCAATAGGGATTACTACCCTCCCCAGTTCGTCCACTTTTCTAACGATACCTGTCGATTTCACTCTTTTCTCTCCTTTATGTTGCATAATTGTATTATATACAAATTTCACCATTATTCAATATTTTTTTTAAAAAAAAGCATGGCCTTCATACTTTTCTTATGTTCTATTTAACAAATATTTATATAAATATATTCAAAGACTGTTATTTGAGGAGTTTGTTATGTCATGATAAATTACATTTGGGTCTTTATGATAGTATGCGGGATAAGTATATCTTTTTTTAATGGGAATATCGAAGCCGTTTCAAAAACTATCTTGGATTCCTGCCAAAGTGCTGTGGAGCTATGCATAGGTATGGCAGGGATTTACGCTTTGTGGATGGGACTTATGAAGATCGCAAAAGAAAGCGGCATGGTCGATAAGCTATCTTCTCTATTACAGCCTGTGTTAAACAGACTTTTTCCGGGAATACCAAAATCATCTGCCGCAATGGGCTTTGTTTCTCTGAATATAATCGCAAACATGCTTGGAATGGGCAACGCCGCAACACCTTTTGGGCTTAAGGCTATGGAAGAAATGCAGAAATACAATAAAGATAGATTTACCGCAACAGATGATATGTGCATGTTTTTAATAATAAATGCTTCTTCTGTCCAGCTGATACCGTCTACCGTAATTGCTCTCCGTCAGGCCAGCGGTTCAGTATTTCCAGCAGAAATAACTCTCACCACTCTTTTTGCGACCACTTGCTCTACAGTTGTAGGCATTGCTGCCGCAAAAGCACTTAGAAGCAGTAGAGGCATATGAAGATGGGCACATTGAGTATCGTTTCAGCAGCTGTCATCCCTCTGTTCATTGTTTTGGTCATAACTTACGCATCAATAAAACATATCAATGTATATGATAATTTTATTTTCGGCGCACAGGAAGGTATACAGACGGTTTTACGCATACTTCCGTATATAATCGGCATGCTTTTTGCCATAAACATATTTCGTGCTTCAGGCGCTCTGGATCTATTAAATGATGCGTTATATCCTTTTTTCAATTTAATGGGCCTTCCAAAAGAACTGACTCCTCTTGCGCTTTTAAGGCCTTTTTCAGGCAGCGCTTCTTTATCGCTACTTGCCGATATATACAAGCTATACGGTGTTGATTCAATGATAGGAAGGATAGCATCAACCATGATGGGCTCTACCGAAACCATTTTTTACACTGTTGCTCTTTATTATGGATCCATACAAATCAAGAAAACAAAATATACAATACCCGCTGCCTTTATGTCTTCTCTTGCGGGAATAATAGCTGCTATTTTTATATGCAATATATCATTTGGAAACTAAAAAAGCTGCATGAGCGCAGCTTTAACGTTTATAGATTTATTGATCTTCCTGAACCTTATATCCCAATTTTCCAAGAAAGGAAAGTATTTTTACTTCAACTTTATCTATTTCAGGTCCTTTTGCAATGCTATGCCCACTGTTTTTTAAAATAAGAAGCTCTTTTATTTTTGACTTCGTTTTTTTTAGTATTACAGCAGCGCTGACTGCTCTTACAAGATGATCTTTTTTTGAGTAGATCACAAGCATCGGACATTTTATCTTGCTTAAGTTTTTCTCTGCATTACGTATAAGAGTATATATATCCTTATCTTTTTTTAGCGGATAAGAATCATATCCGTACAACGGATTGTTTTTTATTTCAGGAGATTTTGGAAATACTTTGAATCTGTTTTCTTCTTTGATGTTTCTCCAGCGATAATAAAGTGATTTATCTTTAGGTCTAAGAGGAGCACATAAAACGATTATCGCTTTTATGTCTGGTTCCATTTCAGCAAAATTAAGCGTCAACAGCCCTCCCATAGACGGTCCGCATACTATTATATCCTTATATCCTTCGTTTTTCAATTTAACATAAGCTTTTCTGACATCATCGATCCAGTCTATATATGTAGCTTTTTCAAGGTCATATACATCTGTGTCATGACCTTTTAACACAGGTGCATAGACAGTTATACCGCATTTAGAAATTATATCGGCCAGTGGTTTTACTGTAAGTGGTGTAGCAATGAACCCATGAACCATTATGCATGCTGCATCATCTCTGCTGCCTTTAATATAAATTGGTTCCACTTTAGCTGAATCCATTTCAATCCTCCGTTTCTAGCTTTGTTCATTCAAAAGTACATACCCTATATTATGCAAAAAAGAATTTATCTTCTTTTCTATTTTATCATTCTCCGGTCCATACATAAAATTATGACCGCTTTCTTTCAGGAGTATGATCTCTTTGCGTTTTGCATTTGTACGTTCACATATTATCCAGGCACTTTTAGTTCTAACAAGCTCGTCTTTTTTTGACTGGAGAACAAGTATAGGACATTTTATTTTCTCAAGTTTTTTTTCAACCATTTTCATGAGTATGCATACATCTCTCTGTTTTGCAACAGGATAGCTGTCATAACTTGATATGTCCTTTTGCAATTCTGAACCGTTATCATGACTTGGAAATGTCCTGAATCTTGGATGGGGAAACCTCCACTGATAATAGATAGATGAATCATGAACCCTAATAGGAGCGCTAAAAGAAAGTACCGCTTTTATATTCGGTTCATCTTCAGCTATATTGAGCGCAAGAAGGCCTCCTAAAGAATGTCCATAGACCAGTATATCCTTACAGCCGGATTCTCTAAGCTTTCCATACGCATTTTTAACATCTTGAATCCAGTCTAGATATGTTGCTTTCTCAAGATCATATATGCTTGTGCCATGTCCTTTTAAGAGAGGTGCATAAACAGTAAATCCGTATTCCATAATTACTTTTGCAATAGGCATAGTATTTATAGGTGTGCCTGCAAATGCATGAATAAGCAAACAACCTACTTCAGGATGCTTACCCTGAATAAAAAACGGATCTCCATTTTTTATGGGCATACCTTTCACCTACATTTTTTCTATACGCTTAAGCGCACTGTTATCCCCAATAATTATAATAACATCCCCAGCATTTATTACATCATTGCTGGAAGGCGCAATAGCAATGCCTTCGTCGTTCTTTATTGCCATTATGCTTATGCCGTATTTTGCTCGTACATTGAGTTCCTGTAAAGTTTTGCCTTCCCACTCTTTAGGTGCACTTGTTTCAATAAGGCCGTAATCAGGAGAGAGTTCTATATAATCAAGTATATTCCCTGTAACAAGACTATGCGCAACTCTTACGCCCATATCTCTTTCAGGGAAAACTACTTTATCAATGCCCATTCTGTATAACACTTTTGCATGAGCATCATTGTTTGCCTTAGCAACAACATAAGGTACGCCAAGTTCTTTGCAAAGCAGCGTACACAATATGCTAGATTGCATATCCCCCATAGTGATGACGGTCACGTCAAAATTTCTTATTCCAAGAGCCTTAAGTGCCATTTCATCCATTCCATCTGCCTGTACCGCATGCGTAACATATGGCGCAATCGCATCTATACGCTCTTGGTTAGAATCAACAGCCAATACCTCAAAACCCATTGAATAAAGCGTTCTTGCCAAACTTTCCCCGAATCTTCCCATGCCTATAACGGCGAAATTCCTCATTTTTATTTACCTTCCTAATGAAACAATATTTCTCAGGCCATATATATGCCTTAACCTACCATTATTTTCTCTTCAGGATATCTGATCTTTGTCTTATCGTTTGCAAGCCTATTTGCAAACGCAAGGGTCATAGTAAGTGGTCCTACTCTGCCACAGAACATTGTAATTATCAAACATAATTTTGATGCAGAAGACAAGCTTGACGTTATACCGCATGACAAACCAACAGTGCCAAATGCGGACAATGTTTCAAACAATATGTTCTCAAACGTCATTCCAGCTCGGTGTCCTTCAAAGCTCATTATCAAAACAGCAACTAAACATACCAACAAAGCGCTTATAAATACTATAGTCAACGCTCTAAACAGGATATCATGAGATATACGCCTTTTGCCCATGTTCAAATCCTGTTTGCCTCTTATTACGCTTATTACCATAAACAATATCACCGCAATAGTTGTCGTTTTGACACCTCCGCCTGTGGAAGCCGAGTTTGCACCTATAAACATAAGTATCATCGTAACTAATTTGCTTGCGTTTGAGAGCTGTCCCTGATCCATCGTGGAAAATCCTGCCGTACGCGGAGTGATCGATTGGAACAGAGCCATAAGCGGCTTGGCATAAAAAGGTATATCCTCATTTCCAAGTGTAGCAGTGTTCCCTATCTCAGCAAAATAAAATATAAGCGCACCTGATACAATAAGCACTAGTGTCGAAAGCAGCACAACTTTTGAATGAAATTTAAATTTATGAAAATTTCTATTCCTGTATATATCCATTAAAACACGAAACCCTAAGCCACCGAGCACTATCAGAAGCATTATAGTTCCGCTAACAATAAAATCGCTTCTATATGCTGTAAGACTGCCTGCAGATCCCATTAGGTCGAAGCCCGCATTACAAAAAGCGGAAACAGCGTGGAAAAAGCTGTAGTAAATGCCTTTAGCAACGCCATAGGCAGGAATGAACCTTATCATAAGAAGCAAAGCACCTATTGTTTCTATAACAAATGTGACTACGAATATATTTCTAACTAGGCTGACCAGCCCTTGAAGGCTTGATTCATTAAGTGACTCCTGTATAATAAGTCTTTCTTTTAATGAAATACGTTTCCCTATAAGCATAAAAAGCAGTGTAGCAAGAGTCATAAACCCAAGCCCGCCTGCCTGTATTAGGCATATAATCACTATTTGACCAAACAGTGAAAAAAACGTAACAGTATCAACAACAACAAGTCCGGTAACGCAAACTGCTGAAGTGGATGTAAACAACGCATCCAAAAACCCTAACCTCTGTCCTGTCCTTGAAGCAATAGGCAATGTAAGTAATATAGCCCCTATAAAAATCAATGAAAAAAAACCAAGCACAAGTACTTGCACAGGTGCAATCTTCAAGGCCTTTTTCTTTAAAGCATCCAAAATGTTCAACTCCACCATGTGAATCGTCTGTTTAAATCTTATCCCATTATATAATATACAATAAATAATGCAACAAAAAAAACCGCCGTTATTGCGGTTTTTAAAGCAAATATCAGTCTGTCGTGTAAGGAAGCAACGCTACTATTCTAGCTCTCTTAATTGCCATTGCTAGCTGTCTCTGATGTTTAGCACAAGTGCCTGACATCCTTCTAGGCATTATCTTGCCTCTCTCTGTTAAATATTTCCTTAACTTTGCAACATCTTTATAATCTATCTGCGATTGCTTGTCTTGACAAAAAGCGCATACCTTTCGTCTTGGCCTATGCATCCTTGATTTTTTTTGTGTTTTATCCTCAGACATTTTATCATCTCCTTACTGGTTAAAATGGTAACCCATCATCATCCACCGTAGTGAAGCCTTCAATCTCGTTTGGATCCACGCTCGGCATTGACGCACCACCGGCTGTGCTGCCAGCATCCTGGCTTATTCTATCCAAAAACTGAACTTCATCTGCGACCACTTCGGTTACATATCTTTTCGAGCCATCCTGCGCCTCATATGTACGGGTCTGTATTGCTCCAAGGACAGCAACTTTGCTGCCTCTATGCAAATATTTAGAACAGTTATCTGCAAGACTCCTCCAACAAACTATAGGAATATAGTCTGTCAGTTTTTCTCCTGACTGCGAAGAGAACTTTCTATTTATTGCAATTGAAAATGTACATACACTAACACCATTTGCTGTTTTGCGAGAATCAGGATCGCGTGTTAAATTTCCTATCAAAATAGCTTTATTCATATTTTTACCTCATTTTGCGTCTAAAAGCTTCAGGCATTATTTCTTTTCTTCTAGCTTAATAACCATGTAACGCATAACTTCATCGTAGTTACGAAGGTTTCTCTCAAGCTCTTTCGGAAGCTCTGGAGCAGATGAAAAAGTCAACAAAACATAATATCCTTCATTTTTAAAATTAATAGGATATGCTAATCTTCTTTTTCCCCATTCGTCCACTTTATCTATCTCTCCGCCATTTGCTGTAACAAGACCGTTTATTTTTTCAATAAGCTCTTTTCTTGCTGCATCCTCAATATCGGCATTCAAGATATACATGCATTCATACTTTTGCATACTTTCACCTCCCTTTGGACTATACGGCTCTATCAACATAGAGCAAGGATGTTCAAGTATTATAGCATAGCAGACAAAATTTTTCAATACTTATACATTTTGTTTTATTTATTTGCTAGTTACATCTAATTTCAATTGTGTTATAATGTAGTTCGGTTAAAAGGAGGGCTAATATGAAAATAAATACCTATGCATCTTACAAGCACGCAGCTCAAAGCGATTTTGCCGGTAATGTTGTTGTTGTTGTAGATGTATTGAGAGCTACAAGTACGATAGTTACTGCAATAAACAACGGCTGTAACAGAATATACCCTGTAATTGACGTGGAAGAAGCTATGAGCGTATACTCCCAGATACATAAAGACGAAAACATACTTCTTGGTGGTGAAAATGGATGTCTTAAGATTCCCGGATTTAATCTTTCAAATTCACCGCTTGATTATTCAAGAGAAAATGTAGAAGGGAAGGACATAATAATAACAACAACCAACGGCACTAGAGCCATAAACTGGGCTGCCGGGCCAGCACATGCTGTTGTTATAGGTTCTCTTATAAACGCAAGTGCTGCCATGAAAAAAGCACTTTCCTATAAGAAGGATATAACACTTTTATGCGCCGGAACAGGCGGAAGGTATTCTCTTGACGATATAATTGCCTGCGGGTGTATGCTCTCTTCGATAGAAGATGTTGAAAGATACAATTTATGCGACTTGTCTTATTCCTGCATAAATGAATATCAGCTATGCAAGAATAATATCGAAGGTGCTCTTAAAAAATCATATCATTATAAAAAGCTTAAAAGACTTGGCTTTAAAGAAGACCTTGAATACTGCTGCCAAGTAGACACGATCGATGCTGCGCCTACATTCAAAGATAACATAATCTTAAAAGATCAAGCCAATAATTGACAAAAGAGTTCTTACATGCAATAATTATAATAATATTTATATTATAGTGATGACGGAATGAGTAGTATAGTTTCTTTACAGGAAGAGAGCCGGGATGGTGGGATCCGGCTATAAAGGCTATATGAACATGACTCCTGAGCTGCATTAAATTTTTTGCCGGATCACGCACGTTACAGCGTGGCCTAATGAGCCGATTTTTATCGGGAATCAGGGTGGTACCGCGGTCATTTCGCCCCTATCTTTATTGTTAGGCGGCGTTTTTTATTTGCTATACATTTTGAATATATAAGGAGAAGAGTAAATCATGGAAGAAAATAAGACGTTTTACATTACAACACCTATTTACTATCCAAGCGGCAATTTACATGTAGGGCACACGTTCTGCACGGTCGCTTCCGACGCTTTGGCAAGATATAAGCGCCTTGAAGGATATGATGTAATGTTTTTGACAGGTACAGACGAACATGGTCAAAAAATAGAAAGAGTTGCTACCGAAAACGGCATGACTCCAAAAGAATATGTTGATAAGATAGTTGAAAGCATATTAAAGCTTTGGGACGTTATGGAGATATCTTATGACGATTTTATAAGGACAACAGAACCAAGACATACAGAAGTAATACAGAAGATCTTTACGAAATTATACGAACAGGGAGATATATACAAAAGCAAATATAAGGGCTGGTATTGCTTGCCTTGTGAGTCTTTCTGGCTCGAAAGACAGCTTGTCGACGGAAAATGCCCCGACTGCGGCAGGGAAGTCGAGATGGCTGAAGAAGAAAGTTATTTCTTCAAGCTTTCAAAATATGCAGACCAGCTTATTAAATATATCGAAGATCATCCCGGCTTTATAGAGCCTGAATCAAGGAAAAACGAGATGTTGAACAATTTTCTTCTTCCTGGGCTTGAAGATCTGGCCGTATCGCGTACTTCATTCAAATGGGGCATCCCTGTTCCTTTTGACCCGGATCATGTCGTATATGTTTGGATAGACGCACTATCAAATTATATAACTGCTCTTGGGTACATGAGCGATGACAACAGCAAATATAAGAAATTCTGGCCTGCAGATGTGCATATGGTCGGGAAAGAAATAGTAAGGTTCCATACGATAATATGGCCTATCATGCTTCTGGCTCTTGGAGAACCGCTGCCAAAGAAAGTATTCGGGCACGGCTGGGTAATATTCGGCGGAGATAAAATGAGCAAATCAAAAGGCAATATCGTAGATCCTGTTGTTTTGGCTGACAGATATACTGCAGATGCTTTAAGATATTTCCTACTTAGAGATATGCCGCTTGAATCGGATACGCAGTTCTCTACACAGTTGCTTATAACAAGAATAAATTCAGATCTTGCAAACGATCTTGGAAACCTTCTTTCAAGAACTGTGGCGATGATAGAAAAATATTTCGGCGGCGTATTGCCTGCTCAAGGTGCTCCTACAAAAGAAGATCATGAATTGCAGGAGCTTGCAGTAATGACGCATTTTGCAGCAACGGAAGCAATGGATGCATTAAAACCTAACGAAGCTTTAGCTGCAATATTTAAACTTGTAAACGCTTCAAATAAATATATTGATATTACAATGCCTTGGACCCTTGTAAAAAATGAATCACAGAAAGAAAGGCTAGGCACTATACTTTACAACCTTGCTGAGTGCCTGCGCATAATTTCGATACTTATAACTCCTTTTATGCCTAAAACAGGTCCTAAGATGCAGTATCAACTTGGAATAGAAGGTCAAGCAGACATACTGACATACGACAGCCTTTCTGAATTCGGTAAACTTGTTTCTGGTACTAAAGTAATAAAGAGCGATGCGCTTTTCCCAAGATTAGACCTTGCGAAAGAATTGGAAGCACTGGATAGCTTAAACAAAAAAGAAAAAAAGCCAGAGAAAAAAGGAGAAGATAAAGAGCCTGCCAAAGAGCAGATATCTATTGAAGAATTTCAAAAGTTAGACTTGCGTGTAGGCAAAGTCATAGCTGCGGAAGAACTGAAGGGTTCAAAAAAATTATTAAAACTCACAGTAAAAATAGGAGATGAAACACGCACTATTCTTTCCGGAATAAAAAAGTGGTATAATAGTGAAGATATGGTAGGCAAAAATATTGTTGTCGTTTGCAACCTCAAGCCAGCTAAACTCTGCGGCGAGATAAGTGAAGGTATGTTGCTTGCAGCAAGCGACAGCAATGATGATATGCTTTCATTAGTAACACTTGATAAATCTGATATAGAGAATGGATGGAAGGTGCGGTAAATGCCGTTAAAACTATTCGATATGCATGCTCATTTGACAGATGAACGCTTTGATATTGACAGAGCATTCATTATTAATGACTTGCGTAAAGAAGGAGTCAACTATGTATTAAATATGGGAACAAGTCTTAACGATTCAAAAGCAAGCGTAAAGCTCGCAAATGAAAGACCGTATATTTATGCAGCAGTTGGCGTGCATCCTGATGGCGCATCAGAAGTTCCGTGCGATTATATTTCTAAATTAGAAGAACTCGCTATAGAAAATGATAAGGTACTTGCTATTGGTGAAATTGGACTGGACTATCATTATGAACCCAATACGAAAGAAGCCCAAAAAAAGATTTTTGCAGAGCAAATTGAGCTTGCAAAAAAATTAGGTCTTCCTATATCTATACATTCTCGTGAAGCAACGCAAGATACTATAGATATATTAAAGGAACATGGTAATGGTCTAAGACGATCTATCATGCACTGCTTCTCCGGCAGCACGGAAACTGCCAAAATTTATTTGGATCTTGGGTACTATATATCGTTTGCAGGTCCTGTAACATTCAAAAGCGCACATAAACTTAAAGAAGTTGCAAAATATGTACCAGCGGAGAGCATGCTTATTGAAACGGATTGCCCTTATTTAGCTCCAACTCCAATGCGCGGCCGAAGGAACGAACCCAAATTTTTAGGTTATATCGCAGACACTATTTGCAACATTAAAGGGATGCTTTTTGATGATTTTTGCGACATAGTCTATAAAAACAGTTTCGATGTACTCGGTTTGAAAGAAGATTGAAGGAGCTAATGCTCCTTTTTCTTTTTATTTTATTTTAAGGAGGATCATATGATTATAAAAAACGGATATGTTATAGACCCTATAACAGAAATCGACAGACCGATGGACATTCTCATAAAAGATAACGTCATTGTTCAAATAGCTGAACCGGGACAAATTCAATCTCATGATCAGGAAATAATTGACGCTAAAAACTGTTTTATTTCTCCCGGGTTCATTGACATCCACAGCCATTTCAGAGATCCCGGCAACGGCAGCGAAGATATTATTTCCGGTGCAAAAGCTGCTGCAAAAGGCGGATATACAACTGTTATACTTATGGCCAATACCACGCCTCCTATAGATAACCCTATACTTTTAAACTATGTATATGACAAATCAAAAAAGGCCTGCATAGAAATAAAACAATTGGCCGCTATAACAAAAGGACTGGAAGGGAAAGAGCTTACTGATTTCAATCTGCTTTTAAATTACGGAGCAATCGGCTTTTCAGATGATGGAAAGAGCTTGGAAAACGAAGCAATAGCTTTTGAGGCGATGCAGGAAGCTGCAAAATATGGTGCTATACTGTCTTTTCACGAAGAAGCAGCTCAATTTGTAAAACAGGCCGGAATCAATAACGGTTCCATATCCAAAAAGCTTGGATTTGCATACGGTGCAGACAGGCTTGCTGAAGAAACGATGATAGAACGTGATATAGAAATGTCTTTTAAAACAGGAGCGCACATACATTTTCAGCATGTCAGCTCCAAAAAATCTGTGGAATTAATAAGAGAAGCAAAGCTCAAAGGCGCCCGAATAACAGCCGAAGCTACTCCGCATCACTTTTCTCTTACTCAGGAGGCAGTACTTGAATACGGAACAAACGCCAAAATGAATCCTCCTATTCGTGAAGAAGAAGATAGACGTGCCATTATAGAAGGTCTTAGAAGCGGAGTTATAGATATTATAGCAACAGATCACGCTCCACACAGAAAAGAAGATAAAGAACAGCCTTTTAAGAACGCTCCGTCAGGCATAATCGGTCTTGAAACAGCGTTTTCACTTTGCATTGAATATTTATACAATAAATCCGGTATTCGGTTATATGATATAATAGCTGCGCTTACAAAAAATCCTGCTGCGCTTTATGGTCTTAAAAAAGGCATTAAACCTGGATTTAAGGCCGATATAACAGTTTTTGATATAAACAGCTCTACCCAATATAAATCATTTATATCGAATTCAAACAATTCTCCTTTCAAAGGCAGAACTCTCAGCGGAAAAATTGTGCATACTATTCATAATGGGCATTTAGTTTATTCCAACAAATAATGTTTGATATTATACATAACATGTATTAAACTATATAGAATATACAAATTTAAAATTTGCATTTAAATGAGGTGAGGCATTATGAATTTTACCGAGTCTATTGCTAAAGATCTTATAAAGCAATACAGCGAGACTCTCAAAGCTTTAGGTAAAATCGATTCAAAACTTTACGACCTATACAATGTTAAACGTGGCCTCAGAAACTCTGACGGCACAGGCGTACAAGTTGGTATCACACGCATTGGCAACGTTCACGGTTATATTATGAATGAATGGGAAAAGATGCCTGTCAAAGGCGAACTTACATATCGTGGAATTAACATTGAAGATATCGTAAGAGGAAAAGGCGAGAATTTCGGCTTTGAAGAAACAGCTTTTTTGCTGCTATTTGGCTATCTGCCAAAAAGAGAAGAACTTGAACAGTTTACTGAACTGCTCAGCACATATAGAGATTTACCCGAAGGATTCATGGAAAATGTTATCATGCGGCCGCCTAGTAAAGATATCATGAACAAGCTTGCTCAATCTACGCTGGCTCTTTATGCTTACGACGAAAATCCTGAAGATATGTCCAGAGAAAATATACTTTTGCAATGTATAAAGCTTATTGCCAGATTTCCACTTATCGTTACGCACTCCTATCAGTTTAGAAGACATCACTTCTACAACAAGAGTATGTATGTACATTCACCTAAGCCTGAGTTATCTACAGCCGAAAACTTTATGCGTACTATAAGGAGCAACAAGCAGTTCACAAAGGAAGAATCTCTTCTTTTGGACCTCGCTCTTATTGTGCATGCTGAACACGGTGCAGGCAATAACTCAACTTTTACCTGCAGAGTGCTTTCTTCTACCGGAACAGACACCTATTCTGCAATTGCAGCCGCAATCGGCTCTTTAAAAGGACCAAAGCATGGCGGAGCAAGCAACAGTGTAACCGCTATGCTTAACAATATAAAAGATAATGTTTCGGATTGGACTGATGATGATGCCATATATGATTATCTTGTCAAGATACTTCAAAAGGAAGCGAACGACGGAACCGGCCTCATATACGGCATGGGGCATGCAGTCTATACGCTCGATGATCCAAGAGCTATGCTTTTAAAACAGAGCGCTGCAAAATTAGTAAAGGGAACAGAACAAGAGAAAGACTTTGCACTTGTCGACGCTATAGAAAGACTTACTCCAAAAGCTTTCCTTGAGATAAAAGGCGATCAGAAACCTATGTGTGCAAATGTAGACCTTTACGCAGGCTTCGTTTACAGCCTTTTAGGTATACCGGTCGAGTTATATACGCCAATATTTGCTATTGCTCGTATAGTAGGCTGGAGTGCACACAGGATGGAAGAAATATTCAACGATTCAAGGATAATACGGCCTGCTTACAAACCTCTTCTGGAAAAAAAGGAATATATACCTATAGATGAAAGATAACATAAATAAAAAAGAGCCTCTGAAAAATCGAGGCTCTTTTTGTGCATAATTTTGCATTTATATTATAAATATTCTTTTGCAAGTTTTTCAAACATTGGCAACGATCTTTCGATCTGCTCGGTTTTAACACAATAAGAAAGCCTTACATGACCCGGACAGCCAAAATCATCACCGGGAACAATAAGTAGATCATACTTTTTCGCTTTTTCGCAGAATACTTTTGCATCCGGTTCAAGAGACTGCGGAAACAGATAAAATGTTCCGCCGGGCTCAACGCATTTATATCCCATACTGATAAGAGCATTATAAAGCAGTTCTTTGTTTCGTTCATATACAGATATGTCCGACGTTTCATCCACGCATCTTGCAACAACTCTTTGAAAAAGGCTCGGCGCATTAACATAACCAAGAACACGACCAGCACCGCATACAGCCGCATAAGCTTTTTCCCATTCGACCATTTCTCTTGGAACCAGAACATACCCTATCCTTTCACCCGGAAGAGAAAGGGCCTTACTGTATGAATAGCAGACAAAAGTATTTTCGTAATAATTCGTTATAAACGGAATATTAACATTCTTATAAGCGATCTCTCTATATGGTTCATCTGAAATAATATATATTGGATGCCCATATTCTTTGGATTTCTCTTTAAGTATTTCAGCAAGCTTAATTATTGTATCTTCAGAATAAACTGCTCCTGAAGGATTGTTCGGAGAATTTACTATAACTCCTTTTGTATGTTCACTTATCCTCTTTTCAAATTCAGAAAAATTTATTTGAAAATCTTCTATCCTGGCAGGTACTACAACAAGTTTAGCTCCGACGCCTTCTACAAAGCACTTATATTCAGGAAAAAACGGAGCAAATGCAATGAACTCATCGCCAGGGACAGTTAGCGCTCTAAAACAGATAGTAATTGAGGCTGCTGCGCCTACTGTCATATACAGATTGTCTTTTGTAAAGGCAGTACCAAATCTGCGATTTATGGACTTAGCTATAGTATCGCGGACAGCGTCATCCCCTTGTGCGCTTGTGTAACCATGAAGCACGGCAGGATCAAATTCATTTAATATATCTATTATTGCATTCTTTACGCAGTCCGGTGCCGGTACATTGGGATTGCCTATACTAAAATCATATACATTCTCCTTGCCAACTTCTGCGGCTCTTTTTTTGCCATACTCAAACGCCTCTCGTATAGTGGAGCGATTGCTACCAAGCAGATACATCTGTTCTGATATCATGTTTTACCTCCTATTAGTGCACAAAGACTTATTTACAGTTTAAAGTATTAAACATATTTTAACATAGATCTTATAAATAAACAGTCGTTTTTTTAATTCATGAAAAAAAAAAGAAGTGCTTGCGCACTCCTTTTTTTCCCCCCATATACTTTTATGCTGCTTCATATGAAATTTCCATTGTAACCTTTCCGCTTTTCTCCCTAAAGTATGTATAAGCAAATGAAAGTACGATAACTATTACGTTGCTTATCCATACCCAGGCAGCTTGATTCCATGAAAGAATCAGCCACTGCGCTATTGTACTGATCGTACCGATGAGAGCTATTAACCATAGCATTGCATTTGAGCAATGTACTCCTGATTTTTCCCAGATTTCGGGCACCTTTTTAGGTAAACCCAGCACAGCCAGACATAAAACTACTGAGAAGAATTTGTTTAAAATCAACGATAAGGTTGTTATTTGCGAAATCGAAATATTGGTTATAATAGGGAACATGCCAAGTATATAAAATATTGTCAGCAAAACAACAGGCGTTTTATATTTAGGATGAACATAGCCTATCTTCTTTGGGAACCATCCATCTACGCATGCTTGCAGAAGAGGCTTTGTAGTCGAACCAAGCGTTGCGTTAAGTGTGGTTGTCAAAGCAAACATAGCGCCACCAACGATAAAGAACTCATAAAAACCTACAGGTAATATTTCTCTTGCAACTAACAGCAGAGATTTTCCCGCTACACTAGCTATAGGCAATACGCCTGCTGCTACTGTTGACATAATTGCATATATTACCGCTATGGCCAATGTAGAAACTATTATTACAATTGGCATATCTTTTGTAGGATTCTTTGCTTCTGCACCAAAGTTAATTATAACTGTAGCACCGCCCGTTGCCATTGTTAAAGTTGCTGATGCCAGTAGGAATCCACTTATACCACCCGGCATCCAATCTGCATCCCCGCCGAACGCTCCATTCCAGTTAACCCTCGATAAGCCGAATGCCATGAAAATTACCAAAGCTGCCGCGAGAATGACAACCATCGCATTTTGAATAATTGCCGCGCCTTTTATACCCAAGACATTTAAGATATAAAATGACGTCATACAAACTGCAGCAATCACTACGCCGGGAATGTTTACTCCTGTTAGCCCTAAAAAGTAGTCTGCAAATGATATTGAGTAAGTAGCAAGTGAAAATCTGGAAAGAGCGAACGTTATTACGTATGCAGCGCCCCATTTTTTCCCAACTAAAGCCGCAATGATGGTATAGTTGCCTCCTCTTAAACGCAGCGTCCCTCCAATGAATACCATTGGTACAGCCAATGAAATCGTGAATATTGCTGAAAGAACAAAAGCCAAATTTACCGATCTGCCCGTATACCCTATAGCGACACCCATTAGAGCCATGATACCCGCGCCAATAATCTGACCGCATGCCATTGACATCAGGTCTGCTCTTCCAAGTACACGTTCCAGTTCCATAGTCCCTGATTTAGTTTGAGCTTCTAAGTTCGATTGATCCATTTTGAATTGCACCTTCCTTTATTATTTTGGGGAATATAAAAAATGCAAAACGCTTATTCATTACAACATTTTTATTACAATAATGCCTTTCTTAGAACCCCCTTAAATGGGATTTTCTTTTAAATAGCGCGGTTATGCTGTATAAACAGCATTTCATCGATCGCGAGCATGAAAACGAGCTTGAGCTGTTATTGTAAGCATGCATATGATAACCCGGAAATGTTTATATATTTAAATGCAAGGGATTAAATTATAAGATTATAATAATATTTGATATATATAAACACTTGATTAAATCCTGCATAAATATGCAAAAAAAAGAGAGCGCCTAAGCGCTCTTAACTTTGGTATTATTGTCTTTCATGCAGCTTCATATGATACTTCCATGGTCACTTTTCCGCTTTTGTTTCTAAAATAAGCATATACAAAAGCTAAAGCAATCACTACAGCATTGCCTATCCAAACCCATGCCGGCTGATTGGCAGATAGTATCAGAAATTGTGCGGCTGAGCTACAAGCTCCTACTAAACCTACAGCCCAAAGGCCTTTATTTGATATGTGTACTTTTGATGCTGCCCAGATTTCAGGCACTTTTTTAGGCAGATTGATAATAGCCAGACACGTAACTACTCCCAAAACATTGCCTGAAATCATTACTAAAGATGTAATAGTACTAATCGGAATAGTAAAAAGTATTGGAATCATTCCGGTAAGATAGAATATCGTTAAAAGTATCACAGGTGTTTTGTATTTTGGGTGAAGATATCCTAGTTTTTTGGGCAGCCATCCATCTATGCAAGCTTGCAAGAAAGGTTTTGTCATCATGCTTAAACTTGAATTCAGCGTTGCCATAAGTGAGAACATCGCACCTCCGATTATAAAGAATTCATAGAAGCCGGAAGGCAATATGCTTTTTGCAACAAGCAGCAGAGATTTATTTGCTACCTGATCTATTGGAAGAACTCCTGCTGCTACTGTTCCCATTATTGCATAAACAATAGATATCGATAGCGTCGATGCAATTATAACAAGTGGAATATCCCGCGTTGGATTTTTTGCTTCCGCGCTTAGATTGATTATCGATGTCGCGCCGCCTGTAGCATATGTTAAAAGTGCAGATGCCATAAATAAGCCGTTTATCCCTCCTGGCATCCACTCCGCAGTACCGCCAAACGCGCCGCCCCAATCTACTTTCAAAACGCCGAAAGCAATAAATACCGCCAGAGCAGATACCAGGCATATTACCATTGCATATTGGATCATTACTACTTTTTTAAGGCCAAATATATTAAGAACATAAAAGAAAGTAATACATACAGCCGCAACCAAAGCTGATGAAACGTTCAGCCCCGTTAGATCGAGAAAGTAGCTCGCAAATGAAATTGGATAGATAGATATGGATAAATTAGAAAATATTAATATGACAGTTGAAGCTCCTGCCCAAGTTTTTCCTAGCAGAAGTGCCCGTGTTGTATATATGCCTCCTTTTAACCTGAGAGTTCCTCCTAAGAAAATCATAGGTATTGACATACAGATTGTGAATAATGCAGCGATAATGAAAGCTAAATTTACAGATCTTCCGGTAGTAGCAATGGCAACTCCGATAAAAGCCATAATACCTGCACCAATAATGCGACTGGTAGCCATTGCAAACAATTCTTTTATACCCAGAATCCTACTTAGATCTACCGCCGCAGGCTGGCTTTGAGCAGCCTCGTTTTCCTGATTCATACGAGTTTTTACCTTTCTTTTTTTCATATTTGATCAATTAGAAATAAATTAGACTAAACAACGATCTCTTTCTGTGATCTTGTTCTTTGTTAAGCTCTATACGATTAAAAACATTAGGGAAATTGTATTGATATATAGTGTTTATTTGAAATGCATTAGAATAATTATACAATAACATCACATATTGTTCAATTTATAATTTCTAGAATCATTTAAAAAAATGTATTAAAAAAAGGTGCCTAAGCACCTTTTTCAGCTTAAAAATTAAGCAGCTTCGTAAGATATTTCCATATTTACTTTGCCAGTCTTGTATCTCAGATTTGCATAGATGAATGAAATTATTATTAATACTACGTTGCTTATCCATACCCACATTGGCTGATTGCTTGCAAGTATTATGAACTGAGCTAATGTGCTGACTGCACCCAATAGTCCTATTACCCAAAGCATACCGTTTGAGCAATGCACACCAGATTTTTCCCAGATCTCCGGAACCATTTTAGGTAATCCAAGAACTGCCATACAAAGTACTGCTGTGAAGAACTTATTAAGTATCAACGCAAGTGATGTAACCTGGCTTATTGAAATACCTGTAAGTATCGGGAGCATACCAATAACATAGAATATTGTAAGCAATATAACAGGAGTCTTGTATTTAGGATGTACATATCCTAGTGATTTTGGGAACCATCCGTCAATGCACGCTTGAAGAATAGGCTTTGTAACCCAACCAAGTGTTGCATTAAGTGTCGTTGTCAGCGCGAACATTGCGCCGCCGATGATAAAGAATTCATAAAAGCCTATAGGTAAAATCTGTTTTGCAACCAACAATAACGATTTTCCTGCAACATCGGCTATAGGCAATACACCTGCCGCAACTGTTGACATTACTGCGTATACTGCTGCTATTGACAAAGTTGAAACAATGATTACGAAAGGTATATCTTTTGTTGGGTTCTTTGCTTCAGCACCAAAGTTGATGATTACGGTAGCACCACCTGTTGCATATGTAAGCGTAACAGAAGCCATGAACAAGCCGTTTAGTCCGCCTGTCATCCAGTCTGCATCTCCGCCGAATGCTCCGTTCCAATTAACCTTGCCAACGCCGAATGCCATGAAGATAATTAGAGCAGCTGCAAGGATTACTACCATTGAGTTTTGAATAATTGCTGCGCCTTGCACGCCGAAAACATTAAGAAGATAAAATAATGTCATACATATTGCTGCTACAACCATTGAAGGAATACCCAACCCTGTCAAACCTAAGAAATAATCAGCAAATGAAATTGCATATGTTGCTATTGATACATTTCCAAGAATGTACGTGAACAAATATGCTCCTGCCCAGTTTTTGCCAACCAATGCAGCGATAATCGTGTAGTTGCCGCCTCTTAGACGTAATGTACCGCCAATGAAAATCATCGGTATAGCCATTGTAATTGTAAAAATTGCGGCGATCATAAATGCTAAGTTTACTGATCTGCCTGTATAAGCAATGCCTATGCCAACGAGAGCCATAATTCCTGCACCGATGATCTGACCGCATGCCATTGACATAAGTGAACCTCTGCCAAGTACACGATTAAGATCAGCTGTACCTACTCCTTGAGACTGTGTCGTTGTTTTCTCTTGATCCATTATTATTGCACCTTCCTTTTCATATTTTGGGAAAGTTAAAATCTAGTGATTAAATTGCTTAAGGCAAGCGTTACGTTGTATGCATTCTGTCAAAGCAAAAAAAAATAATTCTGCAAAAAAAATCTAGTAACAAAGTTGCAATTTCTACCATAGATCCTCATAAAATCACGAAAGGTAACGTAAAAATAATTAAACTTAAAAAAACACTTTATTTTGGTGATAAATCACTTTATTATCACGTGTATTATAGCTGTATTTGGACAAGTATTCAATACATTTATTTAAATTTGCTTTTTTTGTCAATTTGCGAATTAAGTCAGTATAAATAAAAGGAAGTGTTATACACTCCCTTTCATTGTTTTAATTTAAGAAATTGTTTAAAATTATCTAATTTCACAATATGAATATATAATGTATTCATATTTTTTTAATATGTTTATTGTATAATATTCTGTCTATTAAGCAGCCTCATATGAAACTTCCATGTGAACTGCGCCGCTCTTATCTCTAAAGTATGCATAACCAAATGCTACTATAACAAGTATCAAGTTGCCCCACCATACCCAAGCTTCTTGGTTGAGTGAAAGGATAAGGAACTGAGCTATTGAACTGCCTGCACCTAAGAACGCTGCTACCCAAAGCATACCGTTTGAACAATGTACTCCTGATTTTGCCCAGATCTCTGGAACTTTCTTTGGCAGATTTACAACTGAGAATGATAATATAGCACCATATATATAGCCAACTATCAAAGCAAGCGTTGTAACTGTATCCAGCGATACCTGAAGCAGTATTGGAATCATACCGAGTATATAGAATATTGTAAGCAAAACTGTAGGAGTTTTGTACTTTGGATGTACTTTAGCAAATACTGCTGGAAGCCATCCATCTGCTGCGCCCTGAAGCAATGGTTTTGTAACCCAGCTCAGTGTTGCG